>MDSW01187079.1_pt1 | contig 148580 bp, 136 predicted proteins | sample 811171 | NCBI WGS metagenome assembly MDSW01 (sample SAMN05326641, study PRJNA326480) | marine metagenome | isolation source: seawater | place: Atlantic Ocean: North West | collected 2012 | reverse complement strand
GACCCTGGATCTGTAGCAGATTCTGACCCTGGATCTGTAGCAGATTCTGACCCTGGATCTGTAGCAGATTCTGACCCTGGATCTTTAGCAGATTCTGAAGCAGGATCTGGATCAGGATCTGGATCAGGATCTGGATCAGAACTTGAAGATGATCCAGTATCTAAACAAGGAACTGTTCAAGGAACTGGTCCAGTATCTAAAAAAGAAACTGATCCAGAAATAAAAACAATTAATATAAATGATAATTAAAATATTTCTAAAAAATAAATAGCAAATGGAAATATTACTCATAACAATAATAACATTACTATTTACTATTTTATTAGTTATATTTGGTTTATTTTATATAAATCAAAATAAGCATAAAGATAATATAAAAATAATAGAAAATGAAATCAATAATTTAAATAAAAAACATAGTCAATTAAAAAATAAACTTAAAAAGCAAGAAAAAGAAATTAAAGATAAAAATATAAAAACATTAACTTCTGAAATAGAAGATATTCAAAATAAGGATGAAACAGAACATATTGACGAAGATCATCACGATCAAGAAGATCAAGATCATCACGATCAAGAAACTACTAATACATATAATTTGTATATAACAGATACAAATAGTGATATAACAGAAAGACCTTATTATAGAGATATTGAAACAATTAATACAAAAATTGATGAATTAAATAATAATGTAGAAACTACACAACAACATATCAATAATAATTTTATGATAAATAAAAATGCTAAAGTTTATAATAACATTAGATTATGTAATAATAATGAAGATTGTTTATTAATGAGTATAGATCAAAATGGTGATTATAATATTAAATCAGAAAATTTAAGAAATATTAAATTATTAAATAGTGATAATAGAATAATTGGTAAATTATCAAATGATGGTATTTATTTTGGAGGAGATAACAAAGACAATTCACCATTATATATTAACGATAATGTAGTTAATGCAAAAATAATGAAAATAGGTAATTTATTAATTAATAATACAGATAGTGATAATATGATTGATATAAATAGATATATAGAATCTAATAACGAATATATTGAAGAAATACAAAAGGAATATAGCGATCAAAATGCTGCAAGAATCATCGAAATAACTGGTCTAGGCAGTAAAATAAATACAATTGAAACAGATATAAGTCAAAATATTACTCCTAAATTTAGTTTAATAGAAACAAATATTAGTAATATTAATAGTAAAAGTGAAAAAAATATAGATGATATAAAAAATATGCAAACTATACAAGATGAAATGATAGAAAATGATAGATATTTTAGAAGATATTCAGATATTTATGAAGATATAACAGATATACCATCACATTCTGAAAATATTGAAGAAAATAGAAAAAATATTGAAGATAATAGAAATAGTATCGATAGTATATTAGCTCGTATACCACAAACTTAATAGTATTTAAGTATCTTTATCATCGATAAAGTTATATTTAACTGGTTCTTGTTTTTTTTTATATTCAATTGGTAATGATTTACAATCATTTACTTTTGACCAAAATTCTGCAATTTTTGGACGAATATCTTTCCAAAGTTCTTCATTAAAATGTATTCTTTGTACATAAATATCATTTAAATACCATTTAGTTTTTTTCTTGAAAATAAAATTTTCTTCATTGAAATCTTTAATTTTATTATCAATATTAGTAAAAGTTTCCATTTTACTTAAATTATTATCAGAATATAAATATTTATAAATATTATCTACTTCATTATAATATTCAGCAATAATGCCAAAATATTTTGAATCATTTTCTATATAGTCACTATCGCTTTCTAATGTTTTAAACTCGCATTCAATATAATCACATTCATTAAGACAACAAACTGCTAATTGTCCTTGAATCTGATAATAATATTTTTCAGGAATATTATTTTTTTGAATTTTTCTAGAATAAGGACATTTAATTTCTAACATAATACCTAAATCAGATATACCATCTGGTGATGCACCAAAGTTTTTAATATCTTTATTTTCAATTAAACCAAATTCTGTCACTTTTATATTTCTATTATCATTTCTATAACATCTAATAGCCATATCTTCAAACATATTGCCCCATTTTAAAGGTGGAATAGATGTAAAATCAGTTTCATCAATATAAACACCTGCTTTTTTTTTTGCAAGTAGTAAATTATTTTTACACGTACCTTCATATAGATCACTAGCAGTTAAACAATTCTTACGCAATTCATACCATTCTTTTGTACGCTGAGCAATATAAGGTAATTTTTTAAGTCTATCAAGTGTTTTAATATATATTTTTAGTTTTTTAATACGTTTGTCAATAAATTCAGTATCAATATGATTATTTGATAAAAAACTATAATCTTGTAAATCTAATTTTATATCATTTTTGATATATTTTAAAAGTAAATTATCTAAATTTCTATTTATATTATCAATATCATCATTATTTGATAAGTTTAAAAATTTCATATTATTAATAATATTAACATATTTTTTCATTTTAAAGACATTATTAATAAATATACGCATACTTTTATATATATATATAATTAACAATTTGCCATCAGATCATTCATTTTTTCTATTTCTTTATTTTGATAAGCTTTCGATTTTAAATTTCTTTTTGTTTCATGACTTTTTTGTTTACCTAATATTTTTTTTACATCATAAGATAATTCATCTTTATTATCTGTACTATCTTTTTTTTTAACAGTTTTTTTTTCTAAAATATCATTTATTTCACTGTCTTTTTTCTCAATTAAATTATCAAAAAATTCAAACATAATTAATAATTAAAATATAATTGTAAAAATCATTTTTTATTTATATAGTTATAATATTAATCGTATTATTTTCTATTTTAATATATTGAAAACTATTTTTACCATAAGCTCTTGATATTCCATTATCTGATAACCAAATATTATTATATAAATTAATATTTTCTACTGTATTATGTCCAACAAACATATATGTGCAATTTAACTTTTTAAGCACATATTCAGTATCTTCTTTTGAATCAAAATTTCTAGTCCATACAATTCCATCATTATCTAAAATTAATTTATCAAATAGTTCTTTATCTTCGGGATTAACTTTATTTAATAATATATAATTTGTCCATAATTTATTAATATAAAATATATCTTTGTTATATTTTTCCAATAAATCAATGTGATTTTTTTTAATTAATGCATGACAAAATAGTAAATCATTTATTTTTAAAACTAAAGGTCTATTTGCTAATATATTACTATATATACCATTTTTTTTGAAATTATCATGTCGATCACTATATAAACTATTTGTAGATACATAACTAAAATTACCTAAGACATTCATTAATTCGTGATTACCATTTATGGAAATAAATAAACTTTTTTTTGATTTTGAAATATTACTTAGTATATTTGTAAATTTTAAAACTTCAGTATCTTTTAAAAGTTCCCATTTTTCTATATCATTTCTTCTATTTACACTATCAATTTGATCGCCTAATTGTACAACAATAACATTATCAGCAATCCATTGTAAATTATTATTAAGAATATTTTCATTTATAAGAATATCTTTTAATCTTTTTAAATCGCCATGTATATCTCCAATTATTATTAACTTATTATAATTGATTTTTAAATTATTAGATAGTTCAAACATATTTAAAAAAAAATATTTATTTATATCTATAATATATAATAATATTTATATAAAATGTCTATTGAAGATGTAGATTTTATGAAACAACATAGTATTAAAGAAAACTTTACATTTGTCATAGATAGTAGTAAAAGAAATAAAACTGAATATCCAAATCCTAATAATTATTCTATTACATTTGATATGCCATTTAAAAATGTTTTTGGTATAGAAGTTTTAGATGTTTCTATACCAAAAACAATGTATAATATAGATATTAATACAAATACATTTAAAATTTATATAAATACAACAAAAAATCCTATTGAAGATTTAAATGATATTGCTAGTCCACTAGAATGGACAAATCAAAACAATTTAAAAATTGATAATTTAGATAGTTATTTAAAAATAACTAATAGTAGTTTATCAAATAGATTAAGATTTGTTAATAATTTTACAAAAGATGAATTACTACTATATAATATTACAAATTTGAAAAAAAATAATTATATAAATGTTGTTAATATTAATAAATGGATAAATATAAGTGACCAAAATAATATAAGAGATACAAATTCTGAAAATAGTTTTTTAGTAAAATATGAAAAGTTATCAACAGCAATAAGTAATAATGTATATGATTTTGAAAATAGTTTTTTTTCAGACAATACAGATTTATATAATGAAATTGATATTAGTTATTATATAGAAACATTAGATTATAATACAAATTTTTATTTAAATTGGGAAAAATATAATATTGAACAAAGTGAAATCGATAATTTAATAATAGGAAATAAATGGCAATTATATAATGAAAGTGAATTAAATATATATGGAAATAAAATAATTAATGAAGATTTTTCTGATGAAATTTTAAATAGATATTATATTGAAAATGAAAAATTGGGTTTAAAATGGGAATATTTTTCTAATAATGAACCTAAATATCTTGTAGAACTATCAACGGATAATTATAACAACTTAATACAAAAATTAAATGAAAAATTATTAGATAACGAACAAAAAATTATTGAATTAAATAAAAACGATTTAGGTGATATAAATTTATCTGGTATTACTATTAATAATTATGTTAAAATTAATAGTAAATATTATAAACCAGTAGATATTAATATTATATCAAATAGCGATAGTACTTATGATTTTTCAAATTTTGAAATTGATAATTATATACCAATATCGATTAATTTAAAATGGCAAAAAATTCCAAGTTCAAGTATAACAAGTGATATTATAAAATATGAAGATAATGAAATAATTAAAAATATATTAAAACAAAACAATATGTCTATTGAATATAGTTTTGATTATTATGAATGGAAAATGATAATTAATCAACCTGGTTATTTATGGTATAAAACAACAAATATAAAAGATGATGATATTGAGATTAGTAATACTGAATTGCGTAATTATTTTAATACTATAAATACTACTGAAATTAGTTTAAATTATACACAACTAGTTAATTTTAATTTAGTAAATACATCTCAAGATATTAAACTTAATTATAATTCATATATTAATATATCAGATACACATTATTACAAAATTAAATATAATAATTTGAAAAATAAGTATATATTAGTTGATAATTCAATTTGGATTCCCCAAGTTAATTATATTAGACCTTATGGAAGATGGATTAGTAATATAGATTTATTTATACAATTAAATCAAGAATTTGAAAACTTTTGTTTAAATTGGATTAATATAGGTACAACTAAACCATTTAATTCAAGAGAAATAAATAATGAGTTATTATCAAATAAATTAAAAATAAAAACTAACTTTACTAGAGATGAATTAGAAGAATTTAATTTAAATTTAGATTTAATTGATAATAATACAGTTATATTATCAGATAATAATTATTATAGTCCTAAGTTATTTGAAATAAGTGAAGATAAATTTAGTAAATTAAATATAGAACCTACATTATTAAAAATTGAAAATTTTGTAAAAGTAAATAATAATTATTTTAAAATACGTTTTACAGATTTATATGTTCCTTTAGTTAATTTTTATACACCTATAAAACAATTTAATTTAAATAATGATATCGATTATAAAGAAATTATTGACAATTATTTTGAAGAATTTACTTTTACTATACCAATAGGAAACTATACTATCAATAAATTAATTTATAGTATTAATAATTTATTACGCGATAATAATATAAAAATAAAAACAAGAGAAAGAAACGAAGAAAATAAATTTTATTTAAATAAAGATGATAATATAGATATATTATTACAATGTTTAGGAAATAGTAATCCACCTGAATTAACAAATATTATAAAATTTGAATGTAAAAGAAAATTTATATTAGATATGAATTTATCAACAAGTTCTCAAATATTAGGATTTTCAAATAATGTTAATACATATAAAAATGATATATTTGATCAATTTAGTTATTATCAAATAAATAGTATTATAGAATATGAAAAATTTTATCATTCAATAAATATAAATGGTAAAGAAACTATAATTGCACCAGGTATGGTATATCTAATTGGTACAAGATATATTTTATTAAAGTGTCCTGAAATAGAACAACATTTATACGGATCATTTTCATATACAAAAAATAGTATGGGATTAGCAAAATTAAGAACAAGTTTTTGGGGTTTAAATGAAGATTATAGTATATTTAAATTGCCATTAAGAGAATTTCATCCAATAGGTAAATTAGATAAATTAACTTTACGTTTTGAAAATCCAGATGGTTCATTATATAATTTCAGAGGTATTGATCATGATATTGTTTTTGCAATTTATTATTACTCTCCAAAACAAACAAAAATATTTGAAAAATCTGTAAATAACCCAGAATATAAATTAGATTTTATTAGTTATAAATTTGGAGATAAAGACGATAGTTATAGTGAAGATGAAGATGATGAAAGTAATTTGATTAATAATTATAAAAAGAAAGAACAATATTTTAGTAGTCAATTATTTAATAATGGTTATGAATTAAATAATGATAATAAAAAAGAAAGTGAAGAAGAAAGTGAAGAAGAGGAAAGTGAAGAAGAAACTGATAAAGAAAAAGAAGAAAAAAGACAATTAGAACTAAAAAATAGAATTGAAGAGTATAAAAATTATTTAGCAGTTAAGAAAATATACGACTAATCGATTTTAGATAATTTACTTAAAAATAGACATTCAATTCCATTTGTTATATCTCCACCACATAAATTATCATAACAAACTTGTGTATTTTCATCATAGTTTTCATCATCTTCAGTATTTTCAGTATTTTGAACTTCTTTATTTAAAATATTTTGATTAATATCGACAAAATCAGCAGATCTATTAAATATAGGCCAAAACTTATTATATTGAACTATTTCTAAATTTTCAGAATTATCAATTTTATCATTTAATTTTATTTCAGTGTAAATATTATCATTGTCATTATTTTTACAACTTGTTTTAAGTGTATATTGAAAATAACCGTTAGTGCTTAATTTATGATAAGTTAAATATTCTAAAATTTTCTTTTTTCTTTCTATTTCTTGTAATATTAATATGTCTTTTAGTTTATTTAAATATTTTAATCCATTTTCTCTATCTAATTTAGTTAAGCATATTATATCATTAATATGTAAACCTTTGCCATTTTTAATATTTTCTAGTATTTTTATAATATAATCATCAATAGATGGCAATTCATCCTGATCAGTATTTAAATTAAATAATTTCCATCTTTTATTTGCATATTTATACGAGTTAATAAGTGGTTTATTTATATTTTTAATTAATTCATCTTTTGTATTTAATCTATTTGTACTACTTACTATATTATAATTATCATCAATATCAAATATATCTATTTTATTAGTATTATAATCTGGATAACTTGTAACATCACTATTAACTTGTTCTGGTTGTTCGGTTATATCATTATTAAATAAATTGTATTTCAATCTGATAATATAATCTAATTCATTTTTAATATATTCTGATGGTTCATTACTTATATATTTCCAATTTGATAATAATTCAGGAAATGGATAAATATTTTTTGGATTTTCCATAATTTCTTTATTAAATGTATTATTAATCCATTCAGTTATTTTTGATATATTTTCAGCATCTTCTGTTTCATTAAATTTAGAATAAAGTATTTTTTGATAATAAGGATGGATATTTATAGTTTTAAAATCAAGAACATTATTATTGGCTCTATCATAAATTGGGATTGTAAAAACAAACCTACACAATGGATTAATTTTTCTCCATTCATTTATTAATTTTAATGTATATTCTTCTTGTTTATCACCTTCTATGTGATATTTATCAATATCTGCTTTTTCTTCTAATGTAGCTTTATCATAATCAGTCTTATCTTCTGTACATAAATCACAACTAGGAACATAAGTATCGTGAAATCCACATCCTCTGGGACATTTTTTTAGAATATCCTCATTATGAAATTCTACTTTATTTTCATTATGAAAAAGTTCTATTTTTTTTTCTTTATTATAAATTGAACTATTAATTACTAAAAATGAAATAATAAATAGTAGAAATACAGATACAACATTTATAATATTGTTTATATTCATCTTAATTAAAAAATATATTTTATTTAATTAATAACATATATGAAAAGTAGATATAAAATATTTAAAGAATATGAAAAATATAAGCAAAAATTTGATGAAAAAAATATAGATGAATTGTGTAATATTAAAAAAGAAGAATTTATATTACAACCGCAGCAATTATTTTTAAAGGAATATTTTAAAAATAATTTAGATAGTATTAAACAATTTCTACTTTATCACGAAATTGGTTCGGGAAAAACTTGTACTTCAATAATATTAGCAGAGGATTTTTTAAAATTAAATAATAATAATAGAATTTTAGTTATATTACCGGCAAGACTTAAAAATAATTTTTATGATGAATTAATATCACCTTGTACAAATTTTAAATATTTTACAAAAGAAGAATATAACGAATTTCAACTTACTAAAAATGATAAATTAAGAAATAAGTTTATTAAAGAAATTGATAAAAAATATGAAATAATATCATATGAAAGATTTAGATTAAATTGTATAAAACATTCTAAAAATATAATTGGATATATTAATAATTTTACTAAAGACAAAATGGTAATTATTGATGAAATACATAATTTAATATCTGATACTTATAATATTAATTTATATATTTATATTGAAACACTAGGTAAATTACCACTACCCCATGTTAGAAAAACTATTTCAATAAATTCTGTATTAATTAAATTATTAGCAAAATATTCAAATGATTCTTGTAAAATAATTTATTTGACAGCAACACCTATTTATGATTCTATAAAAGAACTACCAGAATTAGTTTATTTATTAAATCCAGAAAAAGGTCTTGATATCAAAGAAGCATTAACAAATGCAAGTACAAATTATAATTTGGAAAAATTAAAAGGTAAAATAAGTTATTTCCCAGGTGCATCAAAAACTGCATATCCTAAACCAAATATTATAACACATACTATTGAAATGTCTAAAACACAAGATAAATTAACACTAGTAGCTATGACATTAAATCAAAAAGATGATGATGAAAAAGAAGCATTTTTATCATATCAAAGACAAATTGCTGTAAGTTGTTTAAATAAAACATATAATATGAATAAAATATTAGAAAATTTACCAGAATATGCACCAAAAATAGATAAACTATATAATATAATTTCCTCTGATAAAATTTATGGTAAACACGTAATTTATACATCATTTATAAATGTTGGTATAAATGTTATTGAAAAAGTTTTGATAAATAATGGATGGAAATCAATATTTGAAGTTTATAATAATCCTGAAAAATGGAAAAAATATGAAAATAAAGTTTATGCAATATGGTCGGGTTCAGAATCTGATATAAAAAAAAATACAATAAAACAAATTATAAATGGTAAAGATAATATTTATGGTAATAAAATAAAAGTTTTAATAGGAAGTCCAAGTATTAAAGAAGGTATTAGTTTTAAACATATACAGCATATACATTTATTAGATCCTGTATGGAATATGTCTGGTAAGAAACAAATTGAAGGAAGAGCAATAAGATTTTGCTCACATTATGATATAAATGAAAAAGTTCATAAAAATTTAAAAAGAGAAATAAATATTCATATTTATAAACTTAAACTAAATAAAAAAGCAACTATTTCAGAAACTATTGATCATAAATTATATGACAAAATATTGCCAACCAAATATGAAGAAGTTGAAATATTAGAAAATAATTTAAAAAAAATAGCAATTGACTATCATTTGTTTAAAAAAATGTATAAAAAAAATACTAAAAGTCCAAGAAAAAGCAACGATTCCAATTTATCATTGGATGAAAAACAATTAAAAGTAAGAAAAACAGTTAAAAAACCTTCTAAATTTACTTGTAATCCTAAAATTAGAAGACCTGATAAAAATTCAGAAGAATGTACTAATGGTATCTTTTCTGTAAAAAGAAGAAATAAATATGGAGAATTATGTTGTTATAAAAAACAAAAAATAACAGTAAAAAATACTTGTCCAACTAAAAGAAGACCAATTGATGGAAAATGCGAGAATGGTTTATTTAAAAGAAAAAATAAACACGGAGATTATTGTTGTTATAAATATAATAAAATATAATAATATATAAAATAATGTATTATTATATATTAATAATGGAAAGAAACAAAATTTCGAGAAGGACCAAAAATGTACCACCCCCGCCAGTTAAAATCGATGCTCAAAATAAAGAAGGATTTTTATCATCTGCAATTAGTAATGTATTTCAAGGAATAACATTAGGATTCGGTTCACAATTAGCTACTAGAGCATTAGATTCAATTATGGGTCCAAGAAAAATAGAATTAAAAACCGAAAATAACACTAATTGCAATAATGAATTAGAAGTTTATCACAATTGTATGAAAAATAATTTAGATAATTATTCATACTGTAAAGAATATTTTGAACTATTATCTAAATGTAAAAATACTAATTAATGTCAGTTTGTATATTTGTTTTTAAAAATCCATTATTGCTTCCATTAATAAAAAAATTATTAATTGTCCAATAATGTTTTACATCTTTGTTTTTTTCAAGATATTTAATAATATAATAATCTAATGGTAAATTATAATTTTCACTTTCGTTCATATAGTCTAAAAATTTTTTAATTGCATCATATTTCCAAATTATAGAATCTGTACATCTAGTATGTGATTTTCTTATTATACGATATTTAGAATCTTTATTAGTAATATCTTCTATTAATTTATTATTATCAAATTTTTCAAATAATTCTATTGATGTATTTCCAAAAATATTATTATGATGTTCACCTAAATGAATAAAATCCCATTCTTTATCTTTTATATAATTAATAAAGTCATTTAATTTATTTATATCTTTATTTGGCAAAATATCACTTTCAAATATAATAAATAATCCATTTTTATAATTTTTAACAATGTCTTCTAATATACTTTTGTAATTTAATATTAAAGATAGTTCAGAACGCTTTATATTTCTATTAAGAAATTTAGGACTTAAATTAATAGATTTAAAATATTTATTAAATAATTCATATGTTATTAAATTTTTATATGTAGGACACATAAATTTTACAAAATTCTCATTTAAATTTAAATCTTTTAGTAAAAATTTATAAACAGAATTATAATTATCATTTTCAAATTCTTTATTTGCAATTGTATAAATTTTTGATATAGAATTGTAATAATTTTTATTATCAATTTTCAATAAATTTTTTATATCTGAAATAACATCATCTATTTTTCTAAAATTAGAATTTTCCTCAAGTATATTTAATGGATAACAAGATTTATTTACAATATCTAACCATAACTTATCATCATTTTTAATTTGATTAATTTTTTCTATTAATTTATTTATTTCAATATCTAATTTTGTATTATCATTTTCTAATAATGCTAATATACGTTCTTTATTAATATAATCATAAATATTTTCGGAACCCCAATAGATAGGAATAATTCCTGCATTTAAACCTAAAATTATTTTTTCAGTGATATATGTATCTTCCCTACTATTTTCCATTGAAATAATAAATTTATATTCACCAATCTTTTGCTTAAATTCATTACTATTATATGGTGCATTTAAAATAAAATTGGACTTATTTTTATATCTTCCTAAATAATCTATTGCAAAATATTTTTCTAATTTATTTAATATATAATTTCTTTTACTACCATTTGGATTACTTATAACAACACAAATATCTTTTTTAGGAACTTTATCTATTTTATTAATATCATAAAAATTTATTTTATTGGAAAATAAATAAGATATATATAATGGTAAATTTACAATGTTATTATTATTTCTTTGACCAAATAATACACAATCATATTTATTAGTATCACACAAACATTTTGATTCTCCATTAAATAAATAAGTATGTTGCCATTTTTTAACATTAATAACAGTTTTTGTATTAATTAGCATATCAAATTCGCATAAAATATTAGAATCATTTAAATTACCAATTTGAACACTATCTGTATTATAAATTTTTTTAAATAAATAAATAAAAAAATCTACATTTGTTCCTGGATTTTTATTTTCTAAAAAACCAGAGTAAAAACCATTAAAAAATATTTTCATTTTATATATAAAAATAATTAAATCTTTTATATAATAATTTATTCTTTAATAAATTTTTCATTAAATAAATTCATTATATTGCTAGGACTATAATCATTATACATATTCCAATTATTATGTTTTAATTCATCTTTATTATTAAATAAATAAATCATTAATTTATATAATGACGATGCATCTTGATAAATAAAACATTTATCTTTTAATATTGATAAATGGTTTTTGTCACCCATATCACTTGTTAATATAGGTTTATTTCTTGTAGAAAATTCTCCAACAGCTAATCCAAAAGTTTCTCCCATTTTTCTTGCGTGTATCATAACATCACAAGTATTAATAAATTCTGTTTTCTTTTCTAAATCTATTATAGCTTCTAAAAATATTAAATTTTTTTTCTGTTTACAAAATTTCTGAGTATTAGCAAATAGAAAATATATATCTGGATATTGATCTGATATTATATCTATTACACTATGTACATATTCTATATCAAATTGATCATAACCACCATATCTACCAAATACAAAAGCATTTTCTGGTATATTTAATATATGTCTTAAATTTGTATCAATATTTGGAAGGTTTATCATATGTGGAACAACCGTACATTCTGAACCGAAAGTATTAGATATCTTACCATAAACAGTATTATCTAATTCATCAGTATTAAATACACAATGAATTATATTTTTACAATATTTAGATTTTTTATTATCATTATTACCAGCTTTTATCATATATAAAATATCGCATTTTTCAAGTTCCAAAATATAGTCTACACTATCCCAAATTTCATAAGAATATAATTTAAATTCTTTATTAAATTTTTTTATAACTTCCAAAACATTTTTATCACTTGTGCTATTATAAATTATAATGCTTTCATTATTTAAATAGTGTTTATTATAGTAAGCATAATCATATAATGCAGTAGTTGTACCTCTTTCGCATAAACAATTATCATGAAATGCTATTTTAACCATATAAATATATATTTTTTTAAACACTATACTTTTTATATGTTTTTAATTAAGTTTAATAATTTATCTTCGCATTTTTCAAATGTTAAATTATCTAAAATATATTTACGTGGTGTATAATCACTAATTTTACTTATAAATACATTATATGTATTTTCTAATTCATTAAAATTATAGAAAAATTCACCACAATAACTATCCCAATATGGTATAGATGTTGCATAATTATTATTATTATAACAATAACCATATTCTTGTTTCATTGTTTTAACATCCCAAACTAGTAAAGGTACATTACAAGACAATGCTTCTTGTAATGCAAACCCTTGACTTTCGTGTCTTCCTAACCATATACCATATTTAGCTTTTTTAAGAAATGTTAAATATTCTTCCTCCTTATATTTATTATTATATGAAAAAATTTTAATATTTTTTTCATATTTTTTAATAAAATCTATGATTTGTTTTAATTCATTTGGATGTCTTGATTTATAATAAATAATAATATGGTCTTTTTCTATTTTGTCATCATTAATAAATTTATTAGTATCTACACCAAAAGGCAATGTTCTAATATTTAATTTATCACAAAAATTAAAAGATTTCCATAAATGACATACCCAATCGCTTGGTTGAACATAAACTGTATTATCAGATATTAATTTATTTATTATATTAATATTTGGAAATACTGAGAAATGTGGTCCGAATATAAATTTAATTTTATAATCTTTATATTTATTATAATCAAAATATTCAGATGGAGAATAAATACAATCAATTGTATTTAAATCTTGATCATCAATTTCTCTAATATAATTAATAAATTTAATATTTAATTTTTTATAATTTTTTAAAGATATTAAATTTTTATGATGAAGATTATTTACTACTAGTAAATTCATAATACTTATAATTATTTTCTAATTTTTATATATGATTATATATACAGTTATAATTATTTATACTAAGTTATGTCTATTAACACTATTTGATAGATAAAAAATGACTTATTATTATACAATTATAAATAATGATATTTCGTTTTATTACCAAACCATTTAAAAGATGGGCATTTAATAGGGCAAAATTATATACATATTACTATATACAAATTTATAATAAGAAATATATAGGTAAATATTTAAATAAAAGAAAAAAAATAGCAAAGTTAAAATCTGATAAAAATTTAATATTATTAATTGATAAACTAGATCATAATGATTTGTTGAATGAATTAGAAAGTAATGATAATTTAAATAATATATTAAAAAAAATTAATAATTATTTAATTAATAATACAAATATATTAGATATATATAATTATGAATTTATATTAGATTTTGGTAATTATGTTGTTAATTTAAATAATATTAATAAAAAAGATTTAGGATTAGATCATTCTAAAGTAAGAGAATATTGGTTAAAGCGTGGACCTAGAATTTTGATTACATCAATTGTACTTTTAACATCAAATTATATATTATATATTTATTTTAAAGAAATTGATTTTAAAACAAATATATATTTAATATCAATTAATTTAATTGCACTTTTATTATCAATATATATGTTATATTATAGATTACCTGATAGTATAGAATCAGCAATAGCAAGAACAACTCATGATTATTATGTTAAAAATAAAAATGAATTATATTATAACTAATAATATTGTAATAAAGTAATAATAATGAAAAAGTATGATAAATATTATACAAATAAAAAAGTAATGAAAAAATGTTGTAATTTATTTAAAAAATATATTAAAATATATAAAAATGATTTAGTAATAGAACCAAGTGCTGGAAATGGTGCTTTTATTAAATGTATTAATACATATAATAATCTATTATTAGATATAAAACCCGAAAATAAAAAAATAATAAAGAAAAATTTTTTAAAATATAATTATAATAATATTATAAAACAATATGATAAAATACATGCAATAGGAAATCCGCCTTTTGGTAAAAAAGCTTCTCTTGCAATAAAATTTATAAATAAATGTTGTGAATTTTGTAATTCATTTTCTTTTATTTTACCACGTAGTTTCAATAAACTTTTTTTACAAAAATCAATTCCATTGAATTTTCATTTAGTTAAAAGTTATAATTTGCCAGAAAATTCTTTTCCGATAAAATGTGTATTTCAAATATGGGTTAAAAAAAAAATAAAAAGGGTTAAAATAATTAAAATTAAAACAAACAAAAATTATAAATTTGTTTCAAAAAATAATAAACCGACAATTGCTATTAGAAGAGTGGGTTCAAAAGCAGGACATATATACTATGATAATATTGAAAATAGGAATTTAAATACTCACTATTTTGTAAAAATATTGAAAAAACATAAAAAATTAATTAAATTAAATTTAAATAAGGAAAAACAAAGTACACTAGGTGCATATAGTATATCAAAAATGGATATAATAAAAAAATTAAATTTATTATTATAATTCTTTAATATTTGGTCTAAATATAAATTTTCTAGCTTTATTTGCTTCATTATCAGTTAATAATTTTTCTTCAATAATAGTTTTAAATGTAGGGTTTTTATTATTAATTAATTTAGATAACCATCTAATTTGATATATTATTGAAAACATACCACATTCTGTATTTTGAAATTGATGTTGTTTTGTATTATATTTAATATTAAAAGTTTTATTTCTATATATTTTATCTAATTGAGTTTTAATTAATACCAAAAAATCATTTATTAATTTTGGTGTTTTTCTTGATACGCTATCATAATAATATGCACCATATGATATATTTTTAGGATCAATAATAATAAAAGTAGATGTCCAATGTGATCCGGGTTCATCATGTTTGTCCATATTAGTAATAAAACCAATATATTTACAATTTTTATTTATATAATCTTTTTTTATATCTATATTACAAAAATTACTATGTAAACAATTGCCATTTTTATCTTTAATAGCAAAATCAATTGAAAATGTACCAATATAACAATAATTTAAAGTTTTATCAGAATTATATTGATTCATAACATTATTAATATCATAATTAGATAACCATTCTCTCGGATTTTTCAACCATTGATTTGGTTTTTCAGGTTTTAGTTCTAATTTTTCTATTTTACGCATTATATTTGTTATATTTGTGTTATTTGGAGTTAGTTTTTTAATAATATCTGGCCAAAACCAATATTTACCACTACCTTTTGTTAATTTTTTCATTTTATTATCAAGTTTTTTAAATAATTCTAATTGAGTATTATTATCATAATATTTAATTAATTCTTTTTTTGTTTTTCTTGATAAATTATAACAATCGATTAATTCTTTTAAAGATTCTTTAGATAAACATGTTGAATTTCTATCTTTTGCACTAGGACTACAATATAAATTATCTACCTTCATTAATTATTGTTAATATATAAAAATTATAATGCCTTTAAAAACCATAAAATTAATACTATAATTACTGGGTAAGCAAATCTAATTATCATTTCTTGGTTATCAGTTAATACATTTTCATTAACATATTTAGATAAATAATATGAAGCCATTCTATCTAGAGAGATTGCAAGTAATATAACTAATGAAAACATAACAAGTTTAAATACTTCGTTTCTTTTATAACTTAATCTATTCCAAAATGTATTTTCAACTTGTTGTTGTTGTTGTTGTTGATTATTATTATATTTTTTTGCAACTGGATAATCCGGTACACTATCATTTGATATTAAAGTTGTTGGTAAGTTTAAATTGTCATTTTGTCTTTGTATAATAGGTCTTTCGTCATAGTCTGTTGTATTCATTTTATGTTTTTTTTGTTTTTTCTCTACTATTATATTATTATTATTTTTTTCAACTTCCAAATTATCCGTATTATTCATTTGTGATGTTTGTAAATCATTCATATATTCATTATTAGTATTAATAACTGTATCATCTAAATATCCGTATGCTAAATTTAAATCTGTCATTTAATTTATTTTTTTTTCTACTTCTTTAATTGAAAGATAATATTTTTTTTTATTTATATAATATAATAGCAAAATATTATATTTAATATTAATATAAACACCATAATCATAACAATTACATCAAATAATATGAATTATTAGGAAAATATATAAAATAAAAATTGATTATATATATTAAGGTTAATATAAATCAATTTATGGGTATACATGAAGAATTAAATCAATTTATCAATAAATTTAGTATTCAAAAAGGAAAACCATATACTAATACTAGTATTGGTCATCCAAAAAAATCATTATTTATTCCTGAAGATAAATATTCAGAATTTATAAGAATTTATAGTTTAGCAATAACTAATGGTATTCATTTATATTTTACAGAAAAACCTTTAAATCCCAGTCCTTTAAGAATTGATTTAGACTTTAGATTCCCATTACCAATATCATCATATGATTTTGAGGTTGATGAAACCCCAGTATATAAAAGAATATATACAAATGAAAATATTGATTTAATTTTAAAATACTATAATGAAATCATCACAAATTATGTTGATATTAAAGATGATTATAATCTAGCTTATGTTATGGAAAAACCTAAACCAAGTGTGTGTAGAAATAAATTAAAAGATGGTATTCATATAGTTTATCCAAATATTATATTAAATTTTAATCAACAACATTTTATTCGCAGAAAGGTTCTTGATATTGCTGATAAAATGTTTGAAGGTTTAACACTAACAAATACTCACGAAGATGTTATTGATAAGGCAATTATTGATATTAATTGTTGGCAAATGTATGGTAGTAGAAAACCAGATTGCGATGCTTATTCTGTTTCAAAAATATATAAGTGTGGAAAATTTCATACAGATAAACTATGTGCTCAAGATCATATTGATTATATTAAATTATTTTCAATGAGAAATTCAGAAATATCTAGTGATATTTGTAAAATAAAAGACGATGCTTTAAAAGAAATTGATGAATATACTAAACACGTATTACCTTCAATTGATAATAAACAAAAAGCTAAATTACAAAATAATATTTTTGCAAAATCTTTAAATATTAATAAAAATTATACATCAGATGATGAATTAATATTATCTAGAAAATTAGTTTTAGAATGTTTATCTTATAATCGTGCTGAAAATTATGAAGATTGGATTAATCTTGGTTGGGTTTTAAGAAATATTGATTATAGATTACTTGATACTTGGGTTGAATTTTCTAAAATTGGCACTTCATATATCGAAGGTGAATGTCAAAAATTATGGAATAAAATGAGAAAAGATCATATGGGAATTGGCACTCTAAGATGGTGGGCTAAACAAGATAATGAATTAAAATATAATGAAGTTATTGATGGTACATTATTTCCTTGGATAGATAAATGTATTAGAAGCGATGGTGCTCACTTTGATGTTGCTAAAGTTGTTCAAACACTTAAAAAAGATGATATTAGAGCAATTAGTAAAGTAGCTTGGTATTATTATGATAAGGACAAACACAGATGGAGATCTACTTCTGAAGGATTACTTTTAAGAATTACATTAAGTACAGATATATGCAATAAGTTTATAGAAAGAACACAATATTGGAATAGTCTTCAAATAAATATTGAAGACGATGATCAAAAAACAGCAAATGCTGAAAAAGCGAAAAGGGCATTAAAGATTGCTGGACAGTTAAAAAATGCAGGTTTTAAAGATAGTGTAATGAAAGAATGTAAAAGTCTTTTTATGGATGAAAAATTTGAAGAATTGTTAGATAGTAGAACACATTTAATTGGATTTGCTAATGGTGTTTATGACTTAAAAATGCATATATTTAGAGATGGTATGGCAGATGATTATATTTCTCATTCTACTAAAATTAATTATATACCATATGATCCCGATTCTATTGAAGTTAAAGAAATTAATGATTTCTTTTCAAAAATATTTATTAATGAAGCTGTTAGAAATTATGTACTAGATATTATTACTTGTATTATTGATGGTAGTATATCACAAGAAAGATTTTATGTATTTACAGGAAATGGTAGTAATGGTAAAAGTAGATTATTAGATCTTGTTCAAAAAACTCTTGGAGATTATTTCTGTATTTTACCAATAGCTCTTTTAACTCAAAAAAGAGCAGCTTCAAATAGTGCTCAAGGTGAATTAGAAAGAACTAAAGGTAGACGATTTGCTGTTATGCAGGAACCAAGTGAACAAGATAAAATTAATATTGGCTTTATGAAAGAATTATCAGGTAATGATAGAATTTTATGCAGAGGTTTATATAAAGAACCATTTGAATTTAAACCACAATTTAAAATGATTTTAACTTGCAATGAATTACCAGAAGTACCAAGTGATGATGGTGGTACTTGGAGACGTATTAGGGTTATTGAGTTCTTATCTAAATTTTGTGAAAATCCTACAAAACCAAATGAATTTCCAATGGATTTAGAACTATCTGATAAATTTGATAGATGGACTGAAACCTTTATGAGTATGTTAATTGAAAGACATAAAACTATTAATCCTAATTCTATTAATGAACCAATGGAAGTTAGAATTGCTACAGAAAGTTATAAGAACAATAATGATGTAATTGGACAATATAAAACCGATAGATTAATTATTGATAATAATGATACTAATTCTAGAATGGGATTAAATACATTATATAATGACTTTAGGATTTGGTGTTATTCTAATGTTCCAAAAAATAAAAAACAACCAGATAGAAATCAATTACGTGCTTATTTTGAAAAATTATTAGGTGCATATCCAATTGATGCTAAAGGTTGGAAAGGAATCAAAATAAAATCTGAAGAAGATGATGATGAAAATTGATTCAATAATAAAAATTGATTTTTATATTTAGTTAATTAAATATATAATGAATCATCATTATTGGTTAAGATCCTCTAAAAATAAGGAAAATAATACTTCATTTTCTTGTCCTTGTGGCGGTGGTCAATCCTGTATTGTTGATAGAAGATTGAATAATGATTGGGTACACGAAGATGAAGTATTTAAAAGTCAAAATCTACCACTTAGAAAACACTGTTTTCAACAGTATTATAATTCACAGTATATTGCTTTATTTAATTCTAATTATTAAATAGAGTATGAAAAATACAAAACTTCCATTTATTTTTGTATTTGATATAGATAATTGTATAATTGGTAATATTAAATGGCCAATAAATGAAAGTATAATATTAGATGAAATAAATAAATTAAATAAAGGCAAAAAGAAACTTGATTTCACAAATTATTTAAAAAAAGGGCTTTTGAGACCTTATTTCAAGAAATTTATAAAATTTATAAAAAAAAATTATGATAATGCAGAAATTTATGTTTATACTAATTCAAGTAACTATTGGACAAATAATGGATTAGTATCAAACATTGAAAAAGCGCTTGGACATAAATTTAATAAACCTTATTATTCATCGGAATATTCTTATCATAATATGCAAAAATCTTTATCAAATATATATAATAATATGCTAATTAACCTTTCTAAAAAATATCCATTACTTACAAATACTAAATATAGTAATTATGTTTTCAATAACAATTTAATTTTTATTGATAATTTACCTTATAATGTTTATGATTATCCTTTTAAACAATTATTATGCCCATCCTATGATTGGAGTATTCCATATGATATACAAAAAAAAATTATTAAAAATTATAAAATAGATAAAAAAGTATTTAATAATCCTATTATAATGAAAAAAATGAATGATTTAGAAATGCCATACTTAAATAGTAATTCTAATAAGGTAGCAAAATTATATCACAAATATATTTTATTATATCAATATAATACTTTTAAAAATATTAAAAAAGATTATTATTTTAAAAATTTAATTACAATTATGAGAAAATACAAAATCAAAAATTTTAATCAAAATAATATTAAAAAACTTAATAATTTGATTAATTAAATCATTTTTCTTAATTTATCATATAAATATTCTGATCTAAGTATATATATAATACTTAAATAAAAAGCAAATTTTTTATAATCCATTTTATTATTATTAATTTTATTTTTTTTTATATATTTTCAATTAAGTAATTCAATCTATTATTAGAAATAGTTTCATATTCAATTAATTCTTTTGCTAATAAGTGTAATAAATTTATATTTTCAGATAATATTTTTTTTGAATATAGATAGCAACTATTTACGAGTTTATTTACTTCACTATCAATAATATTTTTTGTATCTGCTGAAATAAATTCATTTTTATCTATATAAACATTACCTAAAACATCAGACATACCAAATTCTGTTATCATTTGTTTTGCAATTGAGGAAACTCTTTCTAGATCATTTGATGCACCTGTTGTTATTTCATCATTTCCATAAATTAATTCTTCTGCAATTCTCCCCCCTAGTGCTACCGAAATAGCAGATTTTAAATATTCTCTTGTGTATAATCCGGATTCTAATCTTTCTTCATCTGGTATAAAAAAGGTTAAACCACCAGCATTTCCACGTGGTTCAATTGTTATTTTACTAACTGTATCATAATTAGGTGTTAGAGCGCCTACTATTGCGTGTCCGGCTTCATGATATGCTATTAATTCTTTTTTTTTATCTGAAAATAATTTATTTTTTTTTGCAGGTCCTAAAGTAATTTTATCTAATGCCATTGATATTTCATTATCTGTTATTTCTGTGATATTATTTCTAACTGTTAATATAGCAGCCTCATTCATTAAATTAGATAAATCTGCACCAGAGAACCCTGGAGTCATTCTGGATATAGTATTTAAATCAATATCTTTATTAATTTTTTTATTTTTACTATAGTATTCTAATATTTCCTTTCGTCCTTCAACATTTGGTATATCTACTTTAATTCTTCTATCAAATCTTCCTGGTCTTAATAAAGCTTTATCTAAAATATCTCCTCTATTTGTTGCGGCCATTACTATTACACCACTATTTCCTTCAAAACCATCCATTTCTGTTAACAATTGATTTAGTGTTTGTTCTCTTTCATCATTGCCCATACCATTGTTTCCACCACGTTGTCTACCAATTGCATCAATTTCATCAATAAAAATTATACTAGGTGCATATTTTTTTGCTGCTTCAAACAAAGATCTAATTCTTGCAGCACCAGTTCCTACAAACATCTCTATAAATTCAGAACCAGATACAGAAAAAAAAGGTACTTTTGCTTCACCAGCAACTGCTCTTGCTAGTAAAGTCTTACCAGTACCTGGTGGTCCTTCTAATAACACACCTCTTGGTATTTGTGCACCTAAATTAGTAAATTTATCACTGTCGCTTAAAAATTCTACAATTTCTTCTAATTCTAATCTAACTTTATCAATACCTATTACATCGCTAAATGTGGTATTGCTATTTTTATTTTCTAAATCTATATTATTTTGTATATCCATTCTTTGTGACATACCATTATTTCTAATTATAAAAGATAAAGTAGATGTAATTAATAAACTAATTAATAAATAACTAATAATTGACTCTAAAATTACATTTTTATTTAAAGAATTTACGATTTCTACATCCACATTATTTTTGTTTAGTATTTTGAATAATTCAGAATCATTTGGAACAATATTAGAACTATATTTATTATTTTCTGAATCAATTCCATATATTTTTTTATTATCAACTACTATAGTTTTATCTATATTACCTTTATCTGTCATTGATAAAAAATCAGAATATCTTAATTCTTCAATATGATTTTCCTCTTTAATTTTTTTAACATTTTGAATTATATTTTGTGGAATACTATTGAAATCTAACATATTACAACATAATTTTAATTTTTTTCTATTACTAAAATATATACTATTTGTAAAACAATTTATACTATTTAATAAAAGTAATATTACAAATATTTTTTTGAACATTATTATATATTAATATATTAATACATTTATATTTTTAAATAAAATATGATTATTTATTTTAAGACTTAATAAAATTAATGTCATTGCAGAAAAAATATATATTTAGGCATAGAATAAGAAAAAAATATTTATTTGATAAATATTTTACAATAATTGAAGAATTTGTTTATAAATTATATTTATTTGAAAAAAAATGATTTTTTGTTATGTAAAATATATAATAACAATAATGCTAGATTCAGTGTTTCATAACTTTGACTTTAATTATTACAATCTTGATGCCTATATTATTTATATTGATAGTTTCCACAAGATATCTATTTATGAATAGTTATATTTCAAAATTATATTCTAATGGATTTATATTATTTTCTTTAGCTGTTCTCCACATTATTCCACATTGTCTCATTATTAATCCTCTACTCAAAAATGGATAAGTATTATGTAATAATGTATAATATTTTTTAACAAATATATTATATTTAGTTGGTTTTCTTTTTATTTTATTTTTATCATATGCTTTATTTAAAATTTTTAGCAGTTCATTTAGTTTATAATTTTTATTTTTATCAATTGCGATAATAAAATTATTTATTATATCTTTTAAATTTGACATTATTATTTTAATAATTAAAACTTTATCATTTTTTTAAATTATATTGTAATGATTAAAAGTTGCTTTCATAATTGTTTTCGCATTATCAACATTTATTGCATTTCCTAACTGTTTATAAGAGATTTTATCGTTATCAGATAATATAAAACTATCTGGAAATGATTGTAATCTTGCACATTCTCTTGGTGTTATATATCTTTTTTCTTTTCCATATATTGGTATCTGAGAAATAGCAACAAGTGTTGGAAAATAATCTGTTTTTTTTACACGTATTCCAGATTGTCTTATCTGAATAAAATAATTAAAAATAGAATCATTGGGTTTTATTGTTCCAACTTGCCACTCTAATTTGCCAAAAATTTCTCTTTTTTGTAAAATATCTTTATGTTTTTCATACCATATATCCCATTTATCTTTGTATTTATTAATTAAATTTTCGTTTTTACTAATATATTTTTGTTTCCATTTTGGATATTCATTAAATTTTGATTTTCTTTCATTAATATAATACTCATTTATTAATATAGTTGGTGATATTTTTTCTCCTATATCAAAAATTTTTATCATTTCATCCCAAGCATTTAATATGTCTAAGATATCCCCTTTAATATAATATTTATTATCTACTTTTTTATCTAGATAACTTTCAAAATCTATTTTTTTATTATTTATTGGTAAAATAATATCTTTATGATTATAAATATCTTTTCTAACACAAACAAAATATATTCTTTCTCTTTGTTGTGGTATTCCGTAAGTATGAGGTGATATATTAAATAACTGAAGTATATAATTATTTTCATATAGTTTTTCCTTGATATATTTAATTACTTCACCATCGCCTACTTTTAAAATATGTTTAACATTTTCTAAAAACATAAATTTAGGTTTTTTTATATTTGCTATTCTAATTATTTCATCAAATAATAGACCTCTTTTATCTGAAAAAGTTTTTTTTTTACCAGCATTTGAAAATGTTTGACAAGGAAATCCACCACAAATTATATCTAAATCAGGAATAACAAGTGGATCTATTAATTTAACATCTTTTTCAACATTTATATCATAATTTATTTTATAAATATATTGACAATTTTTATCTATATCTGAAGCTAATATACATTTACAATTTAGATCTTTTAGTGCTTGGTGAAATCCACCTATACCACTAAATAAATCTATATAATTCATTAATAAAATATTTTAATATATATTTATATATAATTTTTTATAAATATTATAGTCTATAATTATTTGTCGTATTATGATAAAATAAGACAAATAGTTTGAATTATAATTTTGAAAAGTATTATTATAATATATATAATAAAAAATAGGCAAGGTTATATTCCATAAAATATATTTATTTAATTTAAATTTAATACGCAAATCATATACTATTTTATAATATATTGCAAATATTAAATCATTTATGCCAAATTCTAGTTTTCTTACAAAAATAAAATATAAATAAAATGGTAATTGTAAAGTTAATGAATAAACAATATGATACATATTTGTATTAACTTTGCCTTTTCTTACTAATGTCATCATAAATGGCGCAGACTGAATACCATATAATGGCAAATAATTACAATCTGATGAATTTAAAATACAAAATATAGTAGCACCAAACTGTTTTTTCGTATAAGAATTCTTAATTTTCATTATAGATTCATTATCTAAATTATTGCTATAAGGCATATAATTTGTTGTTCTAATTTCATTATTTCCATATTTTTTTGTAATTAAATCTGCTAAATATAATGTTAAAATTATAATAAAATGTTTTATAATATAATAATCTAAATTTAGCAATGATAATATTGTAATAGATGTATGGCGAAATGTAAAAAGTATAGAATGTAATCTAAACTCTTTCCATATCATTGGTTTATCTAAATTTCTTTTTTCAGGTAATTTAAATTGTAAAGATAAAAGTGCTAATAATAAATTATTAAATACAAGATAGATAGTTAACTTATTTGTATTAAAAATAATTAAATTATAAATATTATAAATAAAATTTAAAATTGCAACTAATCCCGATATTGCGTGTAAATGTTTATAATCGTGTTTTGTTATTAAATAACTCATAATAATTTAATGTATTATAATCTTTAATTATTTTTTATTTTGTTAATAATATAATAACTAAAAATGGATAATTTACCTCTTAAATATTATAATAATCTTAAATTATTATCACAATATAATGATCAGTTAGAAAAGATCTCATATTCATTAAGAATTGAATCTGGAATTTATATATTTATTGCAAAAGAAATTTTAAATAAATATAATATTTCTTTTACAAGAATAAATTTTTTAATACTAATAATATCATCTATAATAACCTTCTTAGAATCTATAAAGTTGATTATTCAAAGAATGATTAATTCAAATAATTTAGACAATTATAATAATTATAATTTAACAAATACAAATCCAGATAAAAATAGTAATATTTATGTAATACCTACTTCTATTTATTATTATGAAAATATTAATAGTATAATTATAATCTCTTCTGGTGTTTTTATAACTCTTTTAACAAGTATTATAAAATTTTATGACTATCAAAATAAAATTGAAATAGCAAGTAACTCAATTGTTAAATTACATTCTTATAGTAATAAAAAAGTCTATATTGATGTAAATCGTATTTTAATAATGAACAAATGGAGAATAGGTTTAAAATATTTTGATATATCTAATGAAAATACAGATAATTTTAATTTTGTTAATCAAGAATTTAGTTCTTCTTTTCGTTCTTGGTTATTAGAAAATAAGGTAGAATATTTAGAATGTGATATAAAGAAATTAGATGATCTAATAAAAATGACTACTACTTATATTGAAAAAATAAGAGAGGAAACTATTGAGCTTAATAGATTTTTATCAAATGAAGAATACTATGAATACAAAAATCTTGGAAGAAAAGTTATAAATCAAGAAAACGAAAGAGAAAGAAATTTTGAATTTAATTCTGATATTAATATAAATTTAGATGATAATTTTGATGATATTATAAATAATAAATATAATGTTCGTAATTCTGCTTCTTTATGTTTTAGATTATAATAGTATAATAGAAATTAATAATTATGGAAAGATGTGACGATTTTTATTGTAAAAAAAAAAATAACACACAACAACCTTCATCACCACAAAAATTTAATGCAGATCAAAAAAATCAATCTACTATTCCACTACAATATGCTCAACCATCACAACAATATGTTCAACCATCACAACAATATGCTCAAACATCACAACAATATACACCATCATCACAACAATATGCACCACCACCACAACAATATGTTCCACCACCACAACAATATGTTCCACCACCACAACAATATGCTCAACCACCACAACAATATGCTGAACAATCACAACAATATCCTAATCCCCGACAGCATTATAGTGAAACTCCACAACTTATAAGACAACCATCATATCAATATACTGAAACATCACGAGAATATACTCCAGGAATACAACAGTATATTCAAGAATCTAAAGTTAGTTATGAAGAACCTCAAATTAGGCCAGCACCTCCAACAAGTGCAATGTCAAGATCTTCAATAGATGCAATATCAAGATCTTCAAGACCTTCAATTAGTCCATTATCCTGTCGATCTTCAAATCCACTAGAATATGATATTCAAAAAGAAAGAAGAATGGAAGAATATTATATGGATTTAATTAGTAAAAAAGAAAAAGAAAAAAATGAATTAATGAGTAAATATGAAGAAGAAAAAAAAATTATGAAGATTAATTTTGAAAAAGAAAAAGACGAAATGATACTTAATTTTGAAACACAAATTGAAGAATTACAAACTTTATTTAAATCTAAAAATATCAATTGTATTTAAATAATTAATTATATAATATATCATAATGAACAATCAAGAATTACCAAGATTAAATACATTAAACAAAAAATATACACTTGAATCTGATAAAAAAGAAAATAAAATTTTAAATGTCTTAAATGAATTAAACAAAAAAATAGATATTTTAACTGTTAAAATTGATATATTAATGAAACATAATAATATTAATAATGAAATTTATTTAGATTCTTTAATTGAAACAAAATTAAAAAATAAGGATACTTATTCAAGAATATCAAGACCTCCAACAAGAAGAGACTTAAATGAGTAATTTTTATGTTAAATATTATATTAATATTTAATAAATTTTTATGAAATTTATAACAAGTGTGGTTAATAATACAAAGTTTATTGAATTACAATATTATAGTTTGAAAAAATTTTATATTGGAGATTTTGAATATATTGTATTTAATGATGCTAAAAATTTTGAAGATTCAACAAATAATAATGATACAAATTTAAAAAATAAAATTACTGAAAAATGCAATGAATTAAATATAAAATGTATTATAAATGAAAATGATAATCATATTAATATAAATAGTTCTTCTTTTCGACATTCTACTGTTTTAGAAAAAATGTTAGAATATCAAAAAAATAATTTAGATGAATATATTTATTTAGATAGTGACATATTTTTAATAGATTATTTTGATGCACATAAATTTAGAGAATTTAAATGTGCTATTGTTTTACAATGCAGAGAATATTATAATAGTAAATATCACGAAATATTAGATATAAACTATATATGGCCTGGATTATGTTATTTTAACAAAAATACTAATTTAAGTTTATTAAATTGGGGGTTGGCAGAAAAATGTGATACAGGTGGTATGTCAAATACTTTTTTAATTGATCAAAATAATGATGAAAATTATTTTCCAAAAATAAATCAAATACGGTATAGATATGATACAGTAATAAATGATAATATATATTATATAAAACATTTATGGGCTCATTCCTGGAATAAAAATAATATTCCTAATAATCTTAAAAATAATAGTATAATATTAGATTTATTAGAAGGTGATAACAGAAATAATCAAAATTATGCTTGTGAATTATATAATAATAATTTATTACATTATAGAGCAGGTTCTGGATGGAATGAAAAAAATTTAGATAATATAGAAAGATTTTGTAAATTATTAAAAGACTATATTTCAAAATAGTACATTTCTTTATTTTTTTTAAATTTTTTAAAAGCTTTTTAAAATTTATATTTTTTTTAAGAAATGTACTATTTTGAAATAAAACTTATAAATAGTACTTTTTTTCGATATTTTTTTTTGATAAGACTTGATTTTTTTTACATATTTGTTATATTTTTTAGGGTAAAATTTTTTTAAACATTTTAAATAATCAATATAAAAGTTGATATATGTTTTATTATCAATTAATAAAACCAATTTACTAATTAAATTTTTCTTTTTATGTTTTTTATTAAATTTAATCATAAATTTACTATATTTTTTATATCTATTTATACAATATTTACAATTACTTTTAATCATTATATTTTTAATAATTAACATTTATTTTACTAATTATAATCATTATTTTATTTATACATTATTACTATATAATCCTTTCCAATTAGGAACATTTATATTATCATTAACAGCTGTATGTGATGGAAAACAATTACATTTGATATAACAAAACTTACTTCTAAATTTTTTTGTAGTAATATTATTATTATTATTATTATTATTAATATTAGTAATATTGTTTGGTTTTAATTTTAAATTAATATTGTTGGTGCTAATTATTGATTCGAAAGAATATAAACTAAATAAGTTTAAAATAAGATAAACTAAGTAATAGTTATTAATCATATATATCATTATATTTTAATTTGTGCTTATATAATTCATTTGCTAAAATTTCATTCTCATTTTTTAATTTAGAGTAAATAGATCTATGTTCATTTCTCTCTAATTCTAATTTTTCCTTTAAATTTTTTATTTGATTTTGCATTACTAATATAATATGTTCGTCGTTATCCATTTATTATAAATAAACAAAAAAATTATTTATTTTTCAGTTTTTCATTTTCTTCTATTAAAAACTCATTTTCTTTTTTCAATTTAGAATAAATTGACCTATGTTCTTCTCTTTCCTCTTGTAATTTTTCCTTCAAATATTCAATTTGTTCTTTGAGCAGATTAATAGTATTATCAATTGATTGAGAAGTTGTAAGACTATCCATTTTATTATATAATAATATATTTTATTAGTTAAATCATTTTTTTTATTTTAAATCTAATTAAAAATTATATATAAACAAAGTAAATAGAAAAAAAAATATGTATGAATCACATAAAAAAAAATGAATGATTTGTGTTAGTATAGTAAACACTAAAATGAGTACTTGTACTGTTTATGGTTCTGAAATATGTTCATCAATTATCACTAAATGTCCTTACTGTAATTTTGAAGCGTGTATTACTTGCAATAAACAATACATTGTCAATACTTTAAAGACTGATAAAGAATGTATGAACTGTCATAAAAAACTAAGTAGAAAAGTACTAGTAAATATGTTCGGCAATAATTATGTGAATAATTTATTGAAGGATCATATTAAAGAATTACTTTTCAAGGAAGAAATGATTTTAATTCCAAAATCACTACCAGTACTTGAAAATAATAGAAAAATAAAAAAATATCAGGAATTACTTGTTAAATTGCGTGAAGAATATAAAGAAAAACTTGGTAAAGAGTTTTATCCAGATACAATTGAAAGTGAAATAGCTTTATATTATATTCATGCTCACCAATCATTCATTTATAAACTAGGAAATAAAAAAAACAAAGTTGAAACCAAAAAGTACAAATATCCTTGTGCAAACAACGATTGCAATGGTTTTGTAAATGAATCTTGGGTTTGTGATTTATGCGATAAAAAAACTTGCAAAACTTGTTTGGTTATTATGAAAGATGATCATGAATGCTTAGAAGAAAATATAGAGACCGCTAATATTATTCGCAAAAGTACTAAACCTTGTCCAAAATGTAATATATCTATTATGAAAACAGATGGTTGTGATCAAATGTGGTGTGTTAGTTGTCATACTACTTTTGATTGGAAAACACTTGCTATAAAAAAATCAGGTGTTATTCACAATCCTGAATATTTTAGATATCTGAGAGAAAATGGTATTGCTATTCAAAGAAATCCGAATGAGTGTATTAATGAATATGAAAATGCTTTCAATATACTATCTAATTTTAATTGGATGTATAAGAAAGAAATAAATGAAAAAAATAGATTATTCAAAAATTATACTCAAGAAAAATTAATCAAATACTATACTGATTATCATATAAAAAAAAATCAAGATATAGAAAAAGACAAATTGCAAAAGTTAGCAGAAGATTATGCTGATAGAAAAATGAAAGAATATAGAGATTATTATTCTATCATAAATATTATTACCGAGGAAGTTATTACTGATTTGTTTAAATTTTATAGATCAATTAATCATATTGAGGATGTAGTTATTAATGCTATAACTAGAAAAATGGAAAACTATGAGAATTGGAAAGATCAAGAAAGAATTAAGTATTTAGAAAAAACAATTACTGAAAAACAATACAAAACAAATTTAGCTAGAAAATATAAAGAAAAGGAATTTTTAGAAGAATTATTGGGAATACAAAATACAATTATAGAAGTTTCGAAAGATTGCTTTATTTCGCTAACAAATCAAATAAATAATGAACGCGAAACTAAAATAAAAGAGAAAGGAGTAATAGACATAAATTCAAAATTATCAGTATTAAAAAATTTAATAACTGATATCAAAAAAGATATAAAAGAACTTGAAGATATTTACAAACTCAAAAGTACAATCAAGATTCCAGATATATTAATTACAAGTTAAAAGTCTTCATCTGAATCAGTTGGCAATCCTTTATCTATTCTTTCTTTTCTTTTTTTCTCTAGTTTCTTTTTTTCTCTTGCTGTTAAAACTTTTTCCTTTTTTACTTTTATTTCATTGCCTAAAGAATCTAATACTACATCAGATATTGCTTGATTATTTAAGTTAATTTTTTCATCACTTTTTTCTTCACCTTCTTTTGTTAAATATCCATTTTCTACTACCCATTTTTCAGTACATATATTATCTGTAAAATCTTTATTGTGAGAAATTAATACAACACCTCCTTCAAATTTCTTAATGGCGCTTGCCAACGCTCCTAAAGAATCTCTGTCTAAATAATTTGTAGGTTCGTCCATAACTAAAATATGTGGATTATTCCACATACAAGCTGCTAATACAACTTTGACTTTTTGCCCCCCCGATAAACCACGTATTCTAGAATGAGTAGCAAATTCAGAATCTATACCCATTTCATTTAATTGTTTTTCAATTGATTTTGTTGTTAATGATTTTGTTGCTAATCCAGAACGTAATGCTTCTTGTTGATCTAATCTTTGTACTAATTTGGAATATCCATTTTCTTCTAATTTTTCTCTAGATAACCACGTATTTTTATCAGTATCTTTATTCAACCATTTAACTTCATATTCATATGATCTTTTAGTTTTTCTTCTTGAACATAAATATTCTATAACCCCTTTGTCAATAGTTCCATCATCATTTTTAAAAATTTTTTCTTTAGTTAAATCTTCTTTATTATTATCCTCTTCAATTTTTTCTCTATCTTCTCCAGAAGAATATCTCCATTGAATATATTCATTTGGTGTTTTATCTAAATGTTTTTCTAAGTGATGAAAAGCGTGTTGTGCAATATAAGCGATTCTCATATTTTGATGTCGCCATACATTTCCTATAGATGGTTTAATTTCTCCGCAAAACATTTTGATAATAGTAGATTTCCCTGCTCCATTTGGTCCTATTACAGCAACGCGAGAATTTAATGATGCCTGTAATGTAATATTAAAAACAGTTGGTTCATTTTTAGTAGGATATTTATATGTACATTTTTCCATTTTAATAATAGCTTTACCTTTTGATTTAATACCATCTAGTAAACCTGGTGTAGGAAATATAAATGATAAATTATCATCTGATAATTCATAATATGTTTTTGCTTTTGGTACCCTTTTTACAAAAGATGCTAAATTACCTTTGTAATTTTTTAATTTTCTATTATCTTCATAATGTATTATATGTGTAGTAACACGATCTAAAAATCCTGTATCATGAGAAATAATTAAAGATGTTTTTCTATCTTGTGATATAAGAAATTTTTCTAACCATTCTACATTTTTTACATCTAAATGATTAGTTGGTTCATCTAATAATAAAATATCAGGATCTTGTAATATTGCAGAGCATAAAGCTATTTTCATTTTCCAACCTCCAGATAAATTTGAAATAGTTGAATTAATATAAGCAATTGATTTTATATCTTCTGAAAAACCAAAATCCAATAATTTACAGTGTATTGTTTCATTTTGAATATCTTTATTTGCTAATTTTACAAAATCAATTAAATTATAATCTGAATAACTTCCTTGAATATCGTGTTCGACATAAACAGTTTTTAAAACATCCGGTGGTGGAAAATTATCTACTTGTCCATTTGCAATTGCTTTTAATAAAGTTGATTTACCACAACCATTATAACCACAAATACCATATCTTTTTCCTCTTTTTAAATGTAATCTAGTATTATTTAATAATATTTTTGCACCATAGCCTAAAGAAAATTCACAATTACATAGATCTTCACCTTCATCATTTTCATCTTCTTGACTATCTTTTGGAATACAAGTTTTGTAGCATTCATTATAAATATTAGTTAGTAAATTATTATCAGGAGCGAGATAATGGGAAATGACAATATCCCATTCATTTTTATCAAATAACATAGAATTAATCATTGAAGATAATATAGATGATAAATAATCAATATTTAATCTATATAAGTTGTCCTCATTATTTTGATGAGTATATTTCATAATTATACTTTTAGTTTCTTCTTTGGATAGTTTTTTTGTATCTTCAAAACTTTTAACACTGTCTTCAATATTATCCAAAGTTTTTAGACATTTTTTTGCCATTAAACGTGCTTCTGGATCAGACATTTCTTCTGATAATCTAATAATTTTTGGTTTCAGTTCTGGTAAAAAGGTTGCCGCATCGTGGGGATAATCAATCAATTTACACATATTATCTGCAATAACACAAACACGTCTTTTACTTTCTATTTTTTTTTCTTGACATCCTCTTAATAATATAGGTACAATAATAGAAAGTGTAGAATTATCAACTGATTGAACAAAAACTGTTGATGATAATTTGTGAAGTGTTTCTGGTACTTTTTCTGGATTTTCAATAGTATCTAAAATAACAGGAATAAGATGTTTAATATCATTATTTTGGCAAGTATTCATAGATTTTAATAATGTCTTTTTAGAAATCTCTTTAACTTCTTTTTTAGTATCCCATATTGTATTTGATACAATAGGCATAACATTTGATAAAGTTTTTGAAAATGGTATAACAGATTTATCGGAAAATTGGCCAAGTAATTCTAATGCTAACATTTTTGTTTGCCAATTATTTGAGGAAATACCATCAAATAAATATTTTTGTATTTTATCAGTTGCATATATACTTACAATATTTATAATTTCTTTAGCAGTTATATGCAATTGTATTTGTAAATTTGTATATTTTTTATCACTCATATAATTTAATATACTTGGTATAAAATCTATTAAATAAGATTCATATTTTGGGTATTTTTTAGATAATTTTTCAATTATTAATAGTGTAACTTCTGCGGTATCTAAATTATTTAATAATAAATTTAATATATTTGTTTTAATAAAATTATTATCTATAATTATACTTTCGATATAATCATCAATTAATGTTTTATTATTTTTTAGTTTGTCATAATCAACTGGATTGAAACAATCTGCATTACAAAAAGATAAATTACTAGGCAAAATTTCGGTCATTTCTATATAATAGATAATATTACTTTTATATCATTTTAGTATAGAAAATGATAAATATTTTAATAATATATTTATTAATTTTGTTATTATTTAAATTAATTGATAATAATTATCTTAGATTTTTATTACTAGTATTTATATCAATCTATTGCATATGGTTTTTTAAACTTAAAAAAAAAAAACTAATATTAATAATATTATTGACATTATCGGCCGTTATAACAGAAATAATATTTATTAAGTATTTTAAAAATACTTGGAAATATTATAATAATGATATAGTTAATGTACCATACTGGTTATTTCCTTTATGGTTTATTTGCATAGTATTTATTTTAGAAATTTATAAAATTTTTATTAAGTTAAATTAATATGGAATATACAATTTATGAAAATATCATAATTTTATATGAAAAAATAAATATTAAACTAAAAAATTACTACTTTAATTTGAGATATTATGGACATTTCTAATATGTTGCATAAATGCTACTGGGTCATACCAATATGTTCCTTCCATTGCATTTATATCATTTATATCAAAATTTTCATCTCCTTTGATATAATCAATACCAAATATACTTAATTGTGGTATATTAGTTGCGCCGAAACGTTTTCCTGTTTCTCTAGTAATAAGATTAATTTGTCTTTTTTGTAAGTTGCAATGTGTGCATAAACATTGAAAATCTTCTTTAGTTTGAGTTTCTCTATTTAGTACTCTCGTATCATTATACAGATCATTTTTATGGTCAGTTACAAGAGCAGAATTACTACCACAAACAACACAACCCATAGATTTGTGGTATTTTTCTATATCATCGCGAATTGGGCGAGAATGTCCGTGTAAATAATTATCACTATAACCTATTGTTCTAATTGCTTCAGTTATTCTAGACTTGCCTTCTTTTTTTTCCCAATTAAATCTTTTATCGCCGAAAAATATTCCATGACGTTGAGCTCCATTTCTACCAAGTTTTAATTCTGTTGATTCAAGATCATCTCTAGATACCCAATCAGATATTCCCTGATCATTAGGTTTGAATATTTTGTCAACAAGCAACTGATTTTGACTAAGCTTCGCCATTTTATTGTAAATATATGTAGTGTATTTAAGTATCATTTTTTTTTGTTTTTAAGTGAATTATTTATTTTTTTTATATTATAGAGAATGGGTATTAAAATACCACCTGCATATAAAAATGTATATATATATCCTGAAAATAAAAATAATAAAATATTAGCATATGGATATGATGATAAAAATAGAAAACAAGTTATATATAATCCAGAATACGTAAAGACACAAAATGAAAAAAAATATAAAAAAATTATTAAATTAAATAAAATATTTAAAATAATATTAGATGATATTAATAGTATAATAGATACAAATGATAAAAGTGATTTAAAAAATTATGAAATATCAATTATAATTTATTTGATTATTAATTGTGGATTTAGAATTGGAAATGAAAAATATAAATGTGAAAATAATTCATTTGGTATTACAACTCTTGAATATAATCATTTAATATTTAATAAAAATAAATTAACAATTGATTTTATTGGGAAAAAAGGTGTGAGAAATGTGTCGGAATGTTTAAATGATAAGATTATTAACTATTTAAAATCAAAAAAGAAAAATAAAGATTTAAATGAAAAAGTTTTTAAATATACTTCTTTAGATGTTAACAATTATTTAAAAGAATATAATCCTAAAATTACTTCCAAAGATTTAAGAACTTGGAATGCAAATAATATGTTATTACAATTTATTAAATTGCCTGAAATTAAAAAATCTAAAAATCCAGTTAAAAAAGCAATTGAAAAAGTATCTGAAAAATTACATAATTCTTATCATATATGTTTGAAAAGTTATATCAATCCTATTTTAGTACAAAAATTAAAAGAAAAACATCTAAATAAGTCTTCTTAATCTATTATTAAATACTTTTGTTCTTTCTTCTAATTCTTGTATAGAATCGTTTGTACTAAAAGTAAAAGGTGGTAATTCTAATAATTTATAACTATATGGCATATTACCTTCACTAGAATCATTCGAATTCCAATAAGGATAAGTGTTAACTTTTAATAAAGAGGCATTATCTATCCCTTTTTGAATCAATAAAACAGTTTCATCAGATGTATCTTCAAATAACATATCATCTCTAGAAATTATTGGTCCAACGTGTAAAACTTTGGGCAATCCACTTAAATAAACCATATAATTACCACTTATTACACTAAAATGTATTGACCCAATATTTATTTGCGCAAGAAGGTTGTAAGTAGTATAATGACGGTCACTGTAAGGCGAAGGTTTATAATTCGCTTTTAAGAAATATTTTTTTGTTGTATCTATATTTAATTCTAATGTAGGTTGTTTTGTAAAAAATTTTATTTTTTTAAATACTTCTGCTTTTTGCGTGCGCGTTAAAGGAATTTTACCAATTGCTAAATTTAGTGGTGTTTCGCCTTTATTATTACAATCTAATATATAATTATAAAATGGTATTGTATCATAACAATTTGTTATTATTTTTCCATCTGGTAATGTTGTTTTAATTTTTGATAAATATTTTATTTTCTTAAAATGCAAATCTCCAAAAGTTTCTTGTGTTATTGGGTCATTATCATTTAAGTCACACCCTATATACTTTTGTCTTGGTGATTTTCCAGAAGGACTTAATGGTTTGGCATATTTTGTAAATTTAGGATTATTTGCTTCAAGTGCAAGTTTAAGTTTTAAATCTGATTTTGATAGTTTTGTTTTACTACCACCTATGGGTCTAGTTTGCCCTCTATAAATAGCTTCCATCCTTTCTCTCTCTTGCGCGCGTCTTCTTTCTCTTTCAGTTTGTCTTTCGCTATTTCTAGTATTTGTGGGTTCAGAATTTGCAGTTGCTTCGTTCTCTCTTGCTCTTTCTCGTAACAACTGTACATTTTCTTGCCATCTGTCTCTTTCTCTTTCCCACCTCTCTTTTTGCCGCCGCTCTATCACTCTATTTATGCCATTGATTTCATTATGTGTATGACCACTCGCACTTCTTCTTTCTCTCTCTCTTTCAATTTCTTTTTGTTTGTATGTTCTACTATATGGTTCCTTTTCAAATTTTGATAATAATACTTTATTTTTTTCTGATTTAAATTTTGTTAGTGATTTAGCTGAAACTTTTAAAGGTGAATAACTTAATCGTAATGAATTTTTATCATTTATTACACTTTTAGCTCTTGATAATTTTACTGAAAAATAAGGAGATAATTTTTTATCTAAATATTTGTCATTATATTTTTTTAACTCTTTATCATATTTTTTTAATTCTTTTTGAAATTCTTTTTCTTTTTTTTGATGTTCTTTTAATTCTTGTTCTTTAGCTGAATTTTTTCCCTTGATATGTAATGTCATTTTATATCTTTGTAAATCTTGACTAATAACAGGCGCTCTAGGCATTTTAGGTGGTTCGGGTAAATTATTATAAGGATCTATAACAGGTTCATATAATACATTGTTATTTTCTTGTGATTCTTTATGAATAGTTTGAATGTCAAAAATTGAAGATACAAAGAACATTTTGACATTTTTAATTTCAGCTTCGCCTATACTTTTGCTAATATCTAAGTATAAAACTTTTTCATCTGAAATTGGATGATAAAATCTTCTATTAATATGATATCTTTGTTCTTCAAATATTATATCTTTAACTTCAGTCCATAATATTTTTAAAAATGTTTTAATGTTTATTTTTTCAGTATTATCACTATTATATATTGAACCTAATATTAAATTTATTATGGTTTTTAGTCTATATTTATTATAATTTATACTATTATCTATATATTCTATTTTCTTTTTATTATCTAATCCTGTTTTTGTATTACCATACAAAAAATAATCGTGAAATATTGTTGCATTTAATTTTTGTATAGGCATTAAATAATAAATAATCTCATATATATATTCTGTAAACAATTTTAAAAGAGGTGAAACTTGATATGGCCATTCATCTTGTGAAACAGTCGTTCTTTTAACTTGAAAGTTTATACCTTTATTTTCTTCACTTGTAAATGTTAACATACTATTAATAATTTCATAACAATCCATATCTTGTGCTTTAACTAATTTAATTTGATTTTGAATAGTTTCATATAAAAATGCCTGATTATCTATATATGTTTCTTTTATATCATAATCTTTAAAATGTTTTTTATTTTTTTTCAAATAAAAATGCATAAATAAATGGTCATAAACTGTATAACCTTTTTTATCTAATATCGTTTCCTTACCATATATAAATGCTTTTTCTTTTACTAAAAAATCTATCCATTTATCTTCTATTAAATCATCACTATAAAGATCTTTTAAATTTTCAATATAATCTATTTCTTTAGAAGTATAAATATGATTTGTTGGAAGTTGTTTTCTTATACCTTCAAATATTTCCGGATTCATAATATCAGTTGGTGTTAAACCTTTTGTTAAGTGTGTTATAAATTTTTCATATAATTGAGCATATTTGCTTTTTGGAACTATAGAAGTTTTAACTTCAATACCATTATAAGGGTCAATAGAAGGGTTTTCTTTCCATTTTGTTATTGCTTCTTCAATATTTTGAATTTGAGAACTAGCCGCGCGCGGAGAATTAGATCGCATCATTATCGATTTTGATATTTTAGTAAAGGTTGTTGAAGGTATATTATCAAATAATTTAAGTTCTTCGGTATCTGTAAACTTATCTTTATTGTTTAAAAACCATTGTAATATTAGATTATAAACTCCATATTCACTTGTAGTATTGATTTGTATTTTTGATGTATTTACTAAATTAGAAACTTTATTATTATGTGGACCGGCATATTCAACTGCCGTACCTTTTAACCATTTAGTTATTTCAGGTCTATTTTTATCATAAAGTTTATCTAAGTCCTTAAATAAGTCTTTTTGTTTTTTTAAATCTGTTTTACTCATTAATCTATTTATTTAATATATAAAAATATAGTATTATATTATAATATAAATGTTCTGGGATCAATTATACTATACCAGTTTAAACTTGTCATCAATTTATTTATATGATTATACATTATGTCAAATTTTTACAAAAAAAGCAAGATGGTATCAATTGCATTTTGTTATAAATACAATTACAGTTATAAATATATTACCCTATGTTATCGATATTATTAATGATCCAAATAATTATTATGAAAAAATTGATTCAACAAATTTAACCACGTATTTAAGTAATTATCATTTATGTTTACATTTTTATCATATTATTATGTTTGATAATTTAAATTTCTGGGATTATTTCCATCATATTATATTCGCATTTTTTGGTATTATACCAAGTATGATATTTGTTAAATCAAATCAATTATATTTTCAAAAAATCAGTTGTGCTGGTTTACCTGGTATGATAGAATATGGATCATTGGTTTTATTTAAGCACGATAAAATGTCAAAATATAGACAAAAGAGATTAAATACAATTTTGTATATTTTTTTTAGATTACCTTTATGTATATTTGGTGCAACATATAATTTGTTAGCTTATAAAAATAATTTAATTGAAGATCCATTATGGATAACTTTATATGTTAATTTGATGTTATATTTTAATGGAACTTTATTTACATATTTAACTGGTCATAGTTTTTATAAATTAAAATATAGTAATAAACTTGAATAAATATTTTAATCCACTTTTTCCATTTCGCTAGTTTCTTCACTAATATCTGTATTTTGTATTACAACTTCTTCATCTTCTTTTGTTTCATTCTCGTCAATCGATAATCCTAGTTTTATCATATTATACATTCTATCAGAAAATGCTTTTGGATTTTCAATATTAAAACCAGAAGCAAGAGATGAAGTATCATACATAAGATTTACTAAATTCTTAAATGTAGAATCATTTTTATCAGCATTAAATTTATTAATTAATTCTTTTACAATAATATGTTCAATATTTAATTCTAAAGTTTTTCTAGACATCATATAAGCATTCATTGATTGGTTGCCTCCAAGCGCTTGTGCTTTCATAATTCTTTCCATATTAGCAGACCATCCATATTCAGATGTTACAAGACAACAAGGAGAAGAAACTAATCTATTTGATACAATTGCTTTTTCGATTTTATTATTTAAAATTTCTTTAATAGTTTTACAAAATTCATCATATTCTTTATAATCTTCTTTATTTTCTTCAATATTTAGATTAGATTTACTAATATTAACGAAACTTTTACCATCAAAATCTCTAAGTTGTTGCATCATATATTCATCAATAGCATCTGTCATATAAATAACTTCATAACCTTTTTTATTTAATTTTTCTAAAAATGGTGCTTTTTCAACATATTCTTTGGATTCTCCAGTAATAAAATAAATAGCTTTTTGATCATCTTTCATATTTGAAACATATGATTCAAATGAAATTAGCTCATCATTAGATTTCGAAGTTTTGAATCTTAGTAATTTTGCTATTTTTTCTCTATTGGATTCATCTTCGTGAATACCTAATTTTATATTTTTAGAATATTGTTCGTAAAATTGTTTGTATTTTTCTTTATCATCAGATAAATTATTAAGTAAATCAAGAATTTTCTTAACAACATTCTTTTTAATCACTTTTAGTATTTTATTTTGTTGTAAAATTTCTCTTGAAATATTTAGAGGTAGATCTTCAGAATCTACAATTCCTTTAACAAAACTTAACCATTCTGGACATAATTCAGAACAATCATCAGTAATAAAAACACGTCTGACATATAGTTTAATATTATTTTGTTTTTTATTTTTCATAAAAAGATCACTTGGTGCTCTTTTAGGAATAAATAATAGAGACTTAAATTCAATTTGACCTTCAACTGAAAAGTGTTTATAGGCTAATTCTGATTCCCAGTCATTGGTAATACTTTTATAAAATGCTGAATATTCTTCTGGTGTAATATCACTGTTATTTCTAGTCCAAATTGGTTTTTGTACATTACAAGATTCCCATTCTTTTTCAATACGTGTTATTTTCTTTTTAGGTTTAACTTTTTCTTTATTGTCTTCTTCTTCATCTACATCTTCGATTGTAGGTTCATCAGAAGTTTTTGTTGCTTCAGTTGTTTCTTTTGTTTCAGTTGTTTCTGTTGTTTCAGTTGTTTCAGAAGTTTCAGTTGTTTCAGTTGTTTCTGTTGTTTCAGTTGTTTCAGTTGTTTCAGCTGTTTCAGTTCCTTCAGTTGTTTCTTTTGTTTCAACTACTTCATCATCATCTACTTCTTCTTCAATTGTTTTTTCAACTAAAATTGAAATTGGGTAATTAATAAAAGCACTATGTTTTTTAATTAAATCCTTGATTTTATTAACTTCTAAATATTCTTTGTGATCTTCTTTAAGATATAGATCAATGCGTGTGCCGCGTTTTAGACTATAATCTGACTTATCTTTTTCAATAGTAAATGTACCACCTGCTGAAGAGTTCCAAATAAATTGTTCATCTTCGTTATTTTTAGATGTTACAATAACTTTTTCTGCAACTAAATAAGATGAATAAAAACCTACGCCAAATTGTCCAATCATACTAATATCAGCACCAGCCGAAAGCGCTTCCATAAAATTTTTGGTTCCAGATTGTGCAATAGTTCCTAGATTATTTACTAAATCAGATTTTGTCATACCGATACCACTATCGATAATAGATAGTCTGTTATTTTCTTTGTCGCATTCAATATGAATAAATAATTCCTCTTGATCCTTTAATTGTGATTTATCTTGTAGTGATTTAAATCTTATTTTATCTAATGCATCTGATGCATTAGAAATTAGTTCTCTTAAAAAGATTTCTTTATTAGAATAAAAAGTATTAATAATTAATGATAATAACTGATTAATTTCTGCTTGGAATGCAAAAGTTTCTATATCGCTGCTCATTTTTAGTTGAATATAATATTTATTTTTTATATATTTTTAAAAAATGATTTAAATAATTTATATTATTATAATTAAATAGATATTAGATTATTATGGAAATAGATACTATTATTTCAAATATTAAAGAAATGCTTGTAGAAAGAGGTGATAATATTGATGAATTTGAAGAACATGAAAGAGATATTGAAAGAGAAGATTTTTACAATGATAGTAGAATTTTAGAGTTCCATACATCAAATACAACAATTATATTTTGTATGACAAAAAAACTTAGAAAAAATATTTTAGACGAATTAAAATCATATAGTGATAATATTACTAAATTTATTACTAAATACAACAATAAAAAAAATATTGTATTAATATTTAATAATGATGTTATATCAGCACCAATTTTACAACAATTAAATAAGTATGATAAAATGCTTCAAAAAAATGAAGGTATGTTGCAATATTTTTATGCGAAACAACTATTATTTAATCCAACTAAGCACGAATATGTTCCAAAACATATGAAACTAACAGATCAAGAAGAAATTAATAAATTATTAGAAACATATATGATTAAATCAAAATTACATTTACCTTTAATTAATCATAATGATATAATTGCTAAATGGTTAGGATTAAAACAAGGGGATATTGTTAAAATCATTAGAAATAATAAAAATAGTGGAATTTATTACTATTATAGATGTTGTATATAAAATAATATAAATATATTTATAAATAGTAATAGGCATATAAAATTATGACAGATTCTATAATACATAATTCATTTACATTTAAAATTGAATATGAAAATTCTAGTTCAGAATCTTTAATTATTACTGATTCGGATACAACAGGTGTAAGTAATTTTAATGACAATATACCATATTATATTAATAGATTTAATGAAGATGCAAGAGAAATTGCAAGAAGTAATGAAAGATTTATAAAATTATATCATAGTCCAGATCCAACTAATGATGAATATACAGATAATTATATACAATATGATCCAATTCCTCCTGCATCTAATTGTGATAGTACTTATTGTGCTGATCTAAATAAAATAAAAGAAAATAGTTTATTTAATAGCATAACAACTCTTGATGCTAGTCTAGATAATTCTATTGATAATTCTAAGTATGTTTTCCGAGACAAAATGTATTGTGCCACAGAATGTACTAATTCTAATGAAAAATCTGCATTTGAATCTAGTGATATTAAATATATAGCAGATGAAATTATGGATGACACTTATACGAAAATTATATTTAAGCATGATGATAGTCATCAAGAACCTAGTTCTAATGAAAATGGATGGAAAGGTACAATTTACACATTAAATATTGAAAGGAATACACCATCAGATGATAGTGAATTATTAGATTGTTCTGTATTGATTGTGGGTGGTGGAGGCGGTGGAGGTGGTAATTGTGGTGGAGGAGGTGGGGGTGGTAGTGTAGTTTATATAGATAATATTGAATTGTATTCAAATACATCTTATAAAATTAAGGTAGGTAAAGGTGGAATTGGTGCATACTATAATGAAGCTAAATCTGGTTATATGATAAATGGAGAAACAGGATATTATTCAAGTATTGGAAATTCTATTGTAGCTTTAGGTGGTGGAGGAGGTGGATGTAATTTAGAAACTAATAAAAGATTAAAAAACTTTGAAGATATAATTGATGCTAAATATACTGAAAACAAATTTAAATATCAATATAGTGGTGAATACTATGATTTGAAATTTGAAGGGATGGATGACAATCGTGACAATGATGGAAAATATGGAAAAGGAATAGATGGTGGAAGTGGTGGCGGATCTTGTGCTTGGTGGTGCGATGTTTCTGATCCTACAAAAACTAATAAAGGTAAAGGTAAAGGAAAATCTTATGATAATTCTGCATTTAAAGATTATTCAAGATACCATTCTGAACAGAATGATGGAGAAGTTAGTTATATAGATCATACTATTAGCGGCGATGATGTCTATCATCCATCGGGTGAAACAAAACTTATAGGAGTTGGTGGTGGTGGTGGTGGTGCAGGAGCATCTGGTGGTACAGGAGAAAAAGGTAATGGTGGAGATGGTAAATCTATAGAAGAAATAAAAGGAATATATTGTGACATTTTTAATTTAGATAATAATGAGGGTAATAGATGTTTTACTCAAGTATCTCAAGAAGATAATAAAATTTATAATAAAAAATTAATAAGAGAGAGACATACACAACCTTCAAGTTCAATTAATGTACTTTTAGGCGCTGGAGGAGGTGGTGGTTCTTTAGATAAACATCCTGGTAAAGGTGGCAATGGTGGAGGTGGTAGTGGTGGCGTTTATTATAGAGAAATAATAGATTCGCATAGTACTACATTAACTGGATATGATATATCAAAAATTATAGGTATAACAAATAGTAGCATAAGTAGTACAACAGATAATACTAAATCTATTAATAAGAATGATATATTCATAGATACAGTTAATAACAAATTAGAGTTTATAAAATATAATAGAGATACTAGTAGATATTGTCCCAAAGATATTTTAAAACTTTCTGAAGCAAATGCTAGTGTTGATGGTCAGTCAGAATATATAAATGTTCAAGAAATATTATCTAAATTATCATCTGAATTAGAAACTTCTTCTGATGCAAATGTTATTAATATATATCTAACTTCTGCTGTAATATCAGCTATTTCAGATTCAGAAAATGAAAGAACATTCCTTTATAATTATATTATTCAAATAAATGGTAATAAATTTTATTGCAAAAGACAACAACCCGATGGTTTGCCTGGTACAGATAATACAGGTTCTGGTGGTGGTGGTGGTGGATTATATGGAGATGGCGGCAAAGGCGGATCAGGATTAGTAGTATTATTAATTAAATCTACAGATAAGATAAAAGGAACACAAAAACCTGAAAATGAATTAAATATTACCAAAGATTTTAGAAAAACAGTAGATTATTTTCAATTATTAAAAAAAGATTTAGGTGTTAATTATAATTATTTATATAATTATAATATTAAATACCATAAAGATTTTTATAGTTTTATAGACTATTTGTATCAGGATAGAAAAGACCTTGAAAATAAATATAGTGTTGAAGATGAAAAAAATTTACTAAATGGTGTTATGTCTAAAAGAAGTGACGAATTAAGATATAATTATGATAGAAATATTGAAGATTATAAATTAAATTTATATTTTAAGATATTATTTGATTTAAAAATAGATTTTGATAGTTTTTTATTTTATAAACATGATGTTAGTGCTAGTACAGGTAGTACAGAACGTTATAAATTAAATCAAAATATATTTAATTATGAAAGAATATTATTTCTTGTAATTCAAATTCTTGAAAATTTAATTTATTTTATTAATGACAAACCTAATTATTATGATATAATAACAAATGAGAATTTGAAAATACAATTTGTAAATTATAATAGTATTGATTCTACATTTAAATATAGATCTGTTTCAGATGAATTATCTGATATTTATAAAAGTGATATAGATTCTGCCAAATATTTTTACAAATATGATAAAGAAGAAAATACATTAAAATTATATATTAAAACAGAAGATAAATTTAATGAATATGTTGATGCAGGAATACAAAAATATATTGATTATGATCCCGATGATGCTACTGTTTTTGCAAGTTATTTCGAACCAGGTGGATATTCTATTAATTCTGAAGAACATAATAATTATACCAGTGTTAAAGAATTAATCGATAAAATATATAATGATAATGAAATAGAAATTAAAGATTTTATTAAAGTTTATTTATTTACTTTCTTAAAAAAAATAAATGAAGAAGATTTTAATAAATATCTTATATCATTATATATATTTTTTTATAATTTAAAAGTTCTAAGCATTTTTTATAAAGATTCTGAAAAATTTATTTTAGAATTTAATGAAAAGTTGCCACTATCTACTACAGATTTAGGAACTTTATACAATAAAAATTATAAAATTTTAAAAAATATAAATTTCTTAGAAAAAAATATTAAATTTTTAACAGGTTATGAAAAAATAGATTATCACATTGATGGTTATGAATTTGAAAAGCCTGTTTTAATAAAAAAAGGGAATAATAATATTATAAAAATTATTATTGACGATAATGATAATACTAATATAAAAGAGATTAAAAATATAAGATATAATTTTTCCATTGAATTTAAAAATCCTGTAATATATAAAAAATGGATATCAGTTAGCGATAATGTCATTAAAAGCGATGGTAAATTAAAAATGTATGATAAAGATAATCAGTATAGTGATAAATATTTGTCTTATGATATAACTGATGATTTTCAAGATACGGCAATTAGTACAATTACAGAAGTTGATTATGCCAATAATATTGATCAATTAAATGAAATAAAAAATAATAATGTATATATTAAACATACAGATTCATCTAGTAATGATTTCTATTTTGAACAAGATGACAATAGTATTAATAATCTCAAAAAATATTATAATAATAGATATATAATACATAATATCAATTTTAATTTTGATGATTCTGGAAATATATCAAGTATATCAAGTATTGATATTGAGGATAGTAATAATGAACTATCAAAAGTATTAAAAGAAACTAATATAGTAAATATTAGTCTTGTTAAAAAAGATATAAATACAATTGATAAAAATTATAAGAAAAATGTTAATGAATTAGAGAAGAAAAATCAAAATATAAATGACGAATTAAATGAAATTAAATTATTAGATACAGAATATAAAAAACTTAAATCAAAAAATGATAAATTACTAGTTAGAGCATATACTTATTATTTCATAATTGGAATTATAACAATAGTATTAATTTCTTTATATTTATTTAATCAAAACAATAAGGTTAAAATAATTTCAATATCTGTTATGATATCAATTTTAGTCGTCGTGTATATATATAATTATATTTATAGAGTTTATTATATATCTAAACATAATAATACAGAAAAATTTGCAAACTTTAGTGATTATAATGTATATTATGAATTTAAAAATGTTGATTATGTAAATGGTAATATAATAAATCTTGATGATAAATCGAAAAATGATTTACGAATATTAAAATATGATGGAAAAGAATTTGACAAAGAAAAATATATTAAAGATATAATTAAAGATAATTATAAAATATATTATTATGGAAATGAGTATCCAATATCTCAAGTTGAATTAGATACATCAAATAAATTTTATGATAAAATTAATTCTATCACTTTAACTGGTAATTTAATAGATATTAATAATGATAATGTTGAATATACTATTACAACAGATCCATCTACTAAAATAAATAAATTATATATTGTTAAAGATAAAGATAAAGATAAAAACATTTTTGAAAAACTGATTGATATAGATGATGATAATATAAATGAAAGTGAATATAGAACTTATAAAAAAGATGATGTTGGCACTATTATAGGAAGTGATACTATAATTCGCAGAATAAAAGAGACTTGTCCAACGGAATCTTGCTTAGACAATAATGAAAACTTTATAAAAATACATATTGATCCCAGTGGCGATTCTCATTATAGATGGCTTTTAGTTACGCAAAAACCAACAGGTAGAGATTTAATAAATAATTATCAAGCTATTACTATTAGTAGTATTACTAATGGTATTACAGGAGGTATTGATTCTATTGGAAATGAAACAATAGAAATACAGTACTTAAAATTAGCATCTATTCCAGATTTAAAAGAAAATGATTATTTAGAATTAGTTGATGGCAACTCAAATCCACACATTTATGTTCCATTAACAAATCAAAATTATAATAATGATGATAAGATATTAATTTTAGTTTATAAAATGAGGAATGATTTGCTAAATTATATGAATAATAGATTTTTAAAATTTAATAAGATATTAGATACAATTGAATTGCAAAAGTCTAAGAAATTATATATCAATATGGAACATACATTGATGAATGATGTAAAAGATTATGATAAAGTATATCAACAACATAATAAAGTAAAATTAAAAAATAAAAACTTAAATAATATTTATAAACATAGTATTATATTTCAAATAAATTTTATCAATATGATAATAATTTTATTTATAATATTATTATTAATGTTATTATTATATAATGTAGATTCTTCAAAAGTATTATTTATATTAATAATAGGATTTATACTTATAGTAATAAATATATTTATTTATTTGAAAAATATTAGTTTATATACTAGATTAAATGCCGACAATAAATATTGGAACAAACCCGTTGGTGATTTGATTAAGGTTGAAAATAGAAAAAAATAAAAATATATAAAATATATTTGTATATATTAAAGAAATGATAACAAGATTAAATAAAAAAAAAGAAAAAAATAAAGAAAGAAAGAAAAAAAAATTTAATGACGATGATATCAATAATTCGGATTCAGATTCAATAAGTGATAATTTTTCAGAATCAGAAGAACAATCCAACGAACCATCTGATGAACCTTCAGAAGAACAATCCGAAGAACCTTCAGATGAACCTTCAGATGAACCATCAGATGAACCATTAGATGAACTAACAGAAGATTCAAAAAATGATTCAGGAAATACATCAGAAGAATTATATGAAATAAATAATGTAGAAGCAGATGATGCAGAAGAATATGATGATGAATTTGATACTGATAAAATAGGTAAATTACAAAATATAATTCTTGTTTTAAATAATAAAAGAAAATATAACGATGACGATGATAATGATGAAGATGTTAAACCTAAAGATAGTAAAAAACAAAAATATGATGATATTTTAAGAAAATATAATAAAGAAGAAAGAAAATATTTTGAAAAATTGGAAGAAGAAGAAAAAGAAAAGATTTATAATAAAGAAAAAGAATTAATAAATATAAATAGTAAAGAAAGTAAACCAACAAGATTTAAATTTCTAGAATATAATGTTTGTAATGTTATTAAAAGTACGATATTATCACAAATTGAAAATCTTAATATGATGTGTAAATCATCAAGTGAGTATTTTAAATTAAAAAATTGGATTAATATTTTAGCAAAAATACCAATTGGAAAATATACTAATATTGATATTAATAAAGAAGATGATGTATCAAATTATCTTGAAAATGTAAAAAAAAATATAGATAATAATATTTTTGGTCATACAGAAACAAAAGAACAAATAATTAGAATTTTAGCACAATGGATTAGTAATCCTGAAAAAACAGGATATGTTATAGGCATTAAAGGTCCACCTGGTGTTGGTAAAACAAAATTAGTTAAAGAATGTATTTGTAAAGCAATGAATATACCTTTAGCATTTATATCACTAGGCGGAATTGATGACGCTTCTTATTTATCTGGATTTAATTATACATATGAAGGATCAAAATATGGTAAAATCCTTGATTGTCTTATAAAGGCAGAAGTAATGAATCCTGTATTTTTATTTGATGAGTTAGATAAAGTTTCTGCAACATCAAGAGGTGATGAAATTATAAATACACTAATTCATTTAACAGATCCTGTGCAAAATGAAAGATTTGTTGATAAATATTATCAGGAAATTGACTTAGATTTATCAAAATCTATCATTATATTTACATATAATAATGAACATTATATTAATCCTATTTTAAAAGACAGAATGATAACAATAAATGTAGAAGGATATACGGCTAAAGAAAAACTAATGATTGCTAAAAATTACTTAATTGATGAATTATTACCAAAATATAATATGAAAAAAGGTGATATAATATTCGATGATAAATTACTTGAATATATAATTGATAAAATAGAAAAAGAAGATGGTGTTAGGGAATTAAAAAGAACAATAAATAACATAATTTCTTGGATTAATATGATGCGTTATATTAAAATCGATGATAATAAAATAGAAATACCTTATAATGTAACAATTGGTTATTATGATAAATATTGTTCAAAAAAAGTAAAAAAAAATGAGAAAGTTATGTCAATGTATTTATAATTAGATATAAAAATATATTAGATATAATAATAAATTATGAAAAAAATATCACTAATTCTAGCCTGCACATTTGATGGTGGTATTGGATTTGATAATGATATACCTTGGAAAATTAGATCAGATTTTATTAAATTTAAAGAAATAACAACAAAAACAATAGATGAAACAAAAAAAAATGCATTAATAATGGGTTCAAATACATTTAAATCAATTGGTAAACCTTTACCAAATAGAATAAATATAGTATTATCAAGATATAAAACTTATGATAATGCAATAACAATGGGATCAATAGAAGATTCTATTGAGTATTGTAATAATTGTGAAGATATTGAAACAATTTATATAATAGGAGGCAGTTATATTTATAATTATTTTATTGAAAGTGATATATATGATTATGATATTATAATGTCTTTAATTAAAGAATATTATGAATGTGATACATACATAGATATTAAATCTATATTTAGAAAATTTAAATTTATTAAAAGTAAATATTATAATAATGATAGTGAGTTTATATCATATATATGTAAAAAAAAATCACAGCAAAACATAACACAATAAAGCTTCAATATATAATGGTTCTCTTGCCTTATTTGTTAAAACTAACTTATGTTCTAAATCACATGCGTGTTTTAGCACATCTTGTTTATTTTTATTAGGAATTATTTTTAAAATATCTGATAATATTTGTGATAATTTAATATTATACTGAAAACAATTATATGACAATGATCTAATTGCTTCTAGATTATATTTTTTTTTGTTAAAATTTTTCATAAAGTCATATAAAGGTGGATAATTTAAATTACAAAATTCATTTGTTATTAGATGTGGTTCTTTTTCTTCAACGGTTGCTATGAAAATACACAAAATAATGTTTCTACTATTGTTTATAATTAAATAATTATTTAAATTAATATTGAAATATTTATTAAATATATTTTGTATTTCAATATTTGTAAAAAGTGGTATTCTAAATGATGCAAATCTGCTAATTATTGCATTTTCTATACTTGATATTGAAAAAGTTGTACAAATAAAAAAAGCATTAGTTGAAAAACTTTCAAATAATATTTTTAAAACAGAAAAATTATCTTTTAAAACATCAATATGTTTTATGATAATAAGATGTTTTCTATCTGTTATGTTTTTATTTTTTAATACGTGCAGTATAAATTTATTTAAAAAGTTAAAGTCTTTGGGTATTGTCGGATTCATTAAATCTATTTCAAAAAAATATGGCGTTTCATAATAAACTACTGATTTTTCCCAAGTATATTCAAATTTATTTATTGTATTCAAATTATATTTATATTTTATAACCTCGTCTATAAATAAATCAAGTGGAAATCCATAAACAGTATATAATAAAACATTAAATTCATAGTTTTTCAAAAAATTATATTTTTTATTTAATTCTGTATTATTGATAATAATATCTTTGAAATTTTTTTTTAATATATTCCAATATGATAATGTATTATTCATTAATTAAAACATAAATATTATTTAAAAATATTTAGGTTTTATTATATAATTAACTAATGTATAAAAACCCCTATATAATTTTAAATATACCTAGAAATGCAACGCATAAAGAAATAAAAGATGCATATAAAAAGATAGTATTAGAAAATCATCCTGATAAACATCATAATAAATCGGCTGAAATAAAAGAATATCATATTAATATTTTTAGGGAAGCAACAGAAGCATATAATAAAATAATTAATGATGAAAAAATATATGATGTAGATGAAGATATAAAAAATTGGAAAGATATATGGGGTGATATTAATAATAGTGATTTTTTTAAAAATTTAGCTAAAATATTTATAGATAACAATTTAATAAATAAAAAAAATAAAAATATATATAAATTTGCTAATCAATCAATGAAACATAAAATAACATTATCAGTATCATATAAAGAAGTTTATTTTAATATGAAGAAAAAATTAAGATTAATTTTAAAGCATATTGACGAACCTCTATTTTTTGATATACAGTGTGGAACATCATTCCCAAATACAAGTAAATTATATATAGATGATGACGATATAGAACACGATATTATAATAGAGTTAGTTTTAATTGAAGAAGATAATTTTAATCATATTATTAATAAAGATAATAAGATTGATATTGTAACAAATATATCTTTAACATTAGTTGATTATTTAGAAGGATACAATGATAAATTTTTAAATTTTAATGATGAATTAATTGATATAAATATACCACCTTTTAATAAGGAATATTATGAATTAAGTGGTTTAGGAATTAATAATGGGTCTTTAATTTTTAAAATTAAGTATAAAGATATTAATATAGATAAATGGCATAATTTATCGATAAATGATAAAATAGATATGATAAGAATTTTACGCAATTTATATTAAAATTATATAAGGAATTAGTTATTAATGTAATTATAAAATAAATATGACTAAAGCCACTGCAAAAAAGACTACTACTCCCGCGTCAGCACCTGTAGCTGCTGCGCCTGAAAAAAAACCTGCTGCTAAGGGAAAAAAAGCTGAAAAAGTTCAACCAGTTGTTGAAGAAGTTAAAGCTGTAGTTGAAACTACTGATACTACTTCGACTGAATCAACTGAAAAACCACTAGGCGATACTCTAATTAATGATATCACTGATAAAATCTCTTCTGTGCAACTTGAACTTAAGTCTATTCAACAAACTCTAAAACTTCTTGTAAAAGAATATGATAAACAAAAGAAAGTAATTGCCAAAGTACAAAAGAAACGTGATAATGCTAAGAAATCACCATCGGGTTTTGCTAAACCTTGCAAAATCTCTGATGAACTTTGTAAATTTGTAGGCATTCCTCTAGGTTCTGAAAAATCTAGAACTGATATCACTAGATATATTAACGCTTATGTTAAGGAAAAAAATCTAAATAACCCTGAAAATCGCCGTGAATTCTTCCCAGATGATAAACTACGTGCTATTCTTAATGTAAAACAAGATGAAAAGGTTACTTATTTTATCCTACAAAGACTTATTGCTCATCACTTTCCACTTAGCATCCATAAACAAAATGCTCTAGCGGCTCAGCAACTTGCTCAAAAACAATAAGTATTTAAATATTATTTTTTTATATTAATTATATAATGAATGAATTTAACAATATACAAAATAAAAATCTATTGATAAAAGCATCAATAAATATGTTAAAAGATAAATTAAATATAACATTATCACATAATGATGAAAATTTTAAAAAAACATTTGATAATATATTTGAAACTTTATTTAATAAATATAAAGATAATACTATTGAATTGAAAAAAATAAATACACTTTTTTTAAATAATATTAAAAATGCTTATCAAAGTAATAATATTATAAAAAAAGAAAAACATATTGATACAGAACCTGAAAAAGAAAATAAACTAAATGATGATTATTTAGACATTAAAATTAAAGAATTAGAAGAAATTAGAAGTATTGTTCCTGATTATGATAATATTGACGAGTATAATAATAATATTAGTAAAAAATTGATTGATGACAATAATGAAAAAACAAATGAGTCAAATCCTGTACCAACTAGTATAATTAATTATAACAATATTGTTAATGCTAGAGCATATAAATCTTTTCTTGTTTCTTCTATAAATAGAGATTGGATACTTAAGCAAAATAGAAATAATATAGATATCAGTTTAAATTTAGATATAGATTATAAGATATATAATTATATTCCTGATAAATTATTAATGCCATCATTTCTATCATTATTAACTCCTTTAATTAAAATGAAAATAACTGCAAGTAGTAATGAATATTATTATAACTTTATTTGCTCTGAAAAAAATAAAAACTGGGATACTTGGACATCTCTTGATGAATTTGAGTTTAATCTTAATAATAAAAATTTAAACTTGACATTTTATGATATAAATAATGATTTAATTGATTTGGGATATGATAATATTAAAATTATAAGTTATAATAAAGAAACTAATAACGATTATAATTATTTTAAATTATTTTTAAATAAAAATTTAAATATATTTAATAATTTTAATATTTATGAAAATATAATTATTAATACAAATAACAAATTTATTAAACAAAATGTATATAATATTGATAATAATAATAATAATTCTATTTATATTATTGATTTTAAAAAAGAAATAAATAATTTAGAAAACGCAACTATATTAAAATACAATGATCAGTTTACATTAATTATAAAATATTACATTAAATAATCAGCAATCGATGTAAATACAAATATTATTAAGGTAATAATCTGCAATTTATATTTAAATTCTAATTTTTCTGTTTCTGTTAATTTATATTTTTTACTTTTTTCCTGTGTTAAGTCTTTATTTGTTATTTTTAGATAATAATATAATATTATACTAAATATAATTAATATTGAAATATGTGTTATTATTCCATAACTATTAATATGAAAGTTTAAGTAATTAAATAGTATTCTTAGTTTATAAGTATCTAAATTAATCCATAATATAAATAAAAGTAAAATAATTAAATAAATAGTAATATAAAATAATATTATTTGATAAAAAGATGATAATATATCATTTTCTATAACATAATTAGCAGCTAATAATGATATTTGTCTTATTAAAAATATCAAAATTATAAATATTATTTTATCCATATTTGAGATTTTTAATACTTTATTGGGATTTAAATCATTAATTTTAACAGAATTATAAAAATCGTCATCTACTTCTTCTTTAATTTTATTTTTATTTGTATAATCTGATTCATATTTATTCCAAATTCTGCTGAATATGTTATTATTTTCAGACATATCGGCATTATTATATGATATTAATGCTCCATTTTCTCCAACTGTATTTATATAATCTTCTTTTTTAACATTTGTAGTTTTTGATAAAATTTCCATCAATTTATTATATAATTTTTTTTCACCATTTAAATATCTGTCAAAAGAAACACTGTTGTCAGTTAATACATAAGTTTTTTTCAATGTATCACTGTTATCAGATAATATTTTTTTAAATTCTTGAATATTTTCAATACTACTCTTATATCTCTGATTATTTCTATATTTTTCATCTTCTCTATAATCTCTATCTCCACTACTATATGATCTATCTAATGAAAGATCATTTTTAATTTTTTCAAATTTTTCACGATTTGATTTAATTTTGTCCAAAAATACTTTTAAATTAGATTTATGTTCATTAATAATATCTTTTGTTTCAAAAATATCTTTTTTGAAACCGATATCTATTTGTTCTAAATTTGAATCTATTACATTAATTAAATTAATTCTATATCCATTATCATTGTTAAAAAATATTTCTAATGCATTTTTATAATCATTATTAATAATTTCTTTAACATTATTAAATGATTCTAATAAATCTGTTATTTCTTTATCTAAACTATCTGATTTAAAATTATCATCAATAAAAGTATCAAATATTTTACTTGATTCTTCAATATTATTTATAACTTTATTATAAATACTTCTTATTTTTTCATCAATTTCAGTTGATGAAAAAGTAACGTATTTGTCGGTATTATCAATTTTATTTTGATAATCTTTTATTTTTTCTTCTAATTGTGATATTTCATTTTCAAAACCTAAATTATTTTTTAATTTAGTTTTAATATCTTTTATATCTGATTTATATTTGAAATATTTTTTTGTTACATTGAAATGCGATTTACTAATTTTATTTTGTAAAGCCTGTAATTCATTTGTTAAGTATAATTTATTTGTTTTTATTTTTTTATCATTTATTTCTTCCTTTTTAGCATTATTAAATTTTTCTTGTTTTTTGATTTCTTTTTTAATTTCTTTAACATCGCTATTAATTTCTTTTTTTAATCTTTCATTTTCTCTGTCTTCTTTTTCCTTTTCTCTTTCTTCATTTTCTCTTTCTTCATTTTCTCTTTCTTCTTCTTTTTCCTTTTCCTTTTCATATCTTTCTTGTTCTAATCTTTTCTTTTCCTTTTCATATCTATCTTGTTCTAATCTTTCCTTTTCTTTCTTATATCTTTCTTGTTCTAATCTATCGTTTTCAGGTCTTAGTTCATCTGCTTTAAATCTTTCTTCAGGTTTTGATTGCTCAATTTTATCTCCAAGTTCTTTAAATAAATCATTTGCTAAATTTTCTGTATTAGTATTACCACCAATTAAATAATTTGCTAGTTCAAAACTATTAACCGAACTTAGACTTGTAACTGAACTAGCATCTGAATTATCGCCACCAAATATACTATTTCTACTAATATTCCTTATTGTTTCTTTATCTGTTTCTGATAAATTAAAATAAGAGTTATTACTACCAAAACCTGTGTATCTTCTAGTATCTGCAGCAATTGTATTAAACACTATTGGTTGCACATCTTTTAGTGTTTTCCAAAATAGTTCTTTATCATCATCATAAGCAGGTATGTCTTTAAATCTTTTTATGTAGCTTCTTATTTTGCTTTGATTAGATGTCGGCGATGTTATATCTTTCAATCGTTTTTCAAGTTCATATTTGGTATCAGAATCATCAAAATTATTATCTTTACTTTTATTTTTTTTACTAATACTTTCTAATGAACGTATTAATTTATTAATTTTATTTTGAGTTTTATAATCATTTTCATACATTTTTTTCATTTCAGATAATTCTTTTTCCATATTGGTATAAGATTGATAATTAAATTTTTTATTATTTGATAAACGACTTATATCTTTTTCTAAATTAGCTAACATTTCGTCAATTTCATTATCGTCTGGTTTTTTACTATCTTCGATATTATCACTAGAATCACTAATAAATGGTTCAACTTTAAATGACAAAATTTTATCTTTAACTGTTTTCAAATGTTTTATTTTGAGATCATTATCTGAATAATTATTATTTATAAGAGACATATATGTATCAATTAAGTCATTAAATTTATCATTATTTTCATTAACTTTTTTTGTAATAAATGATACATTATTTATAAATCTACTATAAGAAAATTGACTATACTTTGAAGTTTTATTTTTTGAGAGAAAATCTATATCATCATTTAGAATATTTAGTTTTTTGTATAATTTTTTTTTTTCAGGTTTTTGTAATTCTCCTTGCTTAAGTCTTCTTTCAATTCCATTTTTTTCTGATAATAAATTAATATATACCATATTTTTTAAAATTTCATTAATAACAAAACTTCTAATAGGGTCTTGATTATTAATCATAATAATACTCTAAATAAATCTAATATAAGTTTTTCTAATAATTAATAGCGATAATTGATGTAAAGATCCATACAACAAAAGTATATTTATCTAATAATTCTTTAAATTTTTTCTTTTTAACATAATCATAATCTATTTTATCATTATTATCATTTTTAGATTTTAATGCAAATGGCACAAACATAAACATAACTATAATAATAGAATGTGCTATAATTCTACTATTTCTAATTAAACCAGCACCAGGTATCAAATAAAAATAATAAAATAAATTTGCCAAATTACTAAAACCTGTTGTGCCACTATTAACACTATTAATATTATATTTATAAGTAATATTTACTAACATTGTGAATATTAGTAATATTAATAAATAAACAATAGAATAAAATATAACCAAATTTTGAAAAGTATTTATCATATTATTATTTAATGCCCAATTTGTTAATGTTAATGTAATAATGCGTAAAATAAAAGTAAAAACAATAAAAACTATTTTATCCTCTTTAGTTATATTTATAGATTTATTTGGTTCTATAACTGTTTCAATCTCACTTAAAATATTTTTGTATTTTGCTAACTTTGTATCGTCAGATTCTTTTTTATTATCAATTATATCTTCAATTTTTCTTGAATAATTATTTAAATATTCAATATTACTTCCACCAGTTTGATTAGTAGTCGGAGAATATAATGATACAATATCTTTCATTATATCATCTTTAGTATTTTTTGAAGTATCACTAAAATCACCATCTGTTTTATTTTTCAATATTTCTAAAACTTTACTATTTAGATCTTTGATTTTATTTAATTTTAAATTTTTATAATCAGGACTATTTACATTAACAGTTGATAAATCTTCGTGTAATTTTATTAATTTTTTAACCTTTTTGTTTTTTTCGTCAACATCTTCTGATATATTTTTTAAGGTATACATAAATTTTCTAATTTTTTCAGGATCATTTAAGATTCTACTAAATTTTTTATAATATGCATATCTTCTTGGATTCAATTTTTTAACAAATTTATCGTCTAAAAGTGATCCTAAAGGATTATTACTTGTTTTATTAGTAGCATTACTAGGTTTTAGATCATATGTATTACTCCATATAATATCCATAATAAAATAATAATATTTTCTTCTTTAATCTAATATTATAAAAAAAATAACATATTAATATTTTCAAAAATTTTTACTTGTAAAAACAAAAGAATATATTATACCAATAAACAATAGAATAATTGTTGATATTAATATTATATTTGTATAATTATAACTAAAATAATAATGGATAACCTTTAATGTTATAAATAAAATTATTATCCATAATGATATTATTATACCTGATATGATTTTAATATTATTTTTATTATATGGTTGCCATTCTTCCTCTAATATAGAAATTTTATTAAATAATTCATTTGTATTATTACAAAAAATATCGCCTTCTTTAAGTTCTTTATCTTTTTTACAACTTGTATTACTATATATAATATTTGTAAATTTTTTTAAATTGTCTTTAACATTTTCATTTGAATCATAATAAAATGGAAAATAAACAACTGGTAAATTTTTTAATGGTAATTTTTCAATGGATTTATTATCAAGATAATCATTATATTCGGAACTATTTCCAATTAAATATATTTTATTTTCTATACCTCCTGCCATTTAATTTATTAAAATATACTATTACTATTATTTAATATATTTTATTAATATTAATGATACTATATAAATAATAATTAATACAATAAATAATATATTTGTATTTTTAATATCATCAGATTCTTTAATTCCAGTCTCTTTTAATTTATCTTCATCAATGTCATAATCATACTTTAATTTTGATTCTATATATATATTTAATTTTTCATTTAATTCATTAAAATTATCTATATTATCATTATAAAGTTTGGAAATATTATAAGTTATTAAATGATCTTTTATATTATCATGATTATCTTTATCTGATTTAATATTATGACATATTAATTCAAATGTTTCATTTCTTCTATAAATATTATAAAAATTCTCATACAATTCGTTGTCGTTTAACTTTTTTGCAAATTCTTGATTTGATATAAATTCATTAAATGTTTTTACATAATCTTCTGATATTATTTTTAATATTTCTATTATTTCTATAGCTTTCTTGAATGGTGTTTCATATTCTTTACATTCATTTTCTATATCAATATTTTCCATTTTTTTATAGGTTCCACATAATGATTCAACAAATATAACTAGGTTATTATTATAATTACTAATAATTTTTAATAATTTTTTACATTTAAAACTGAATTTATCATCGTGTGTCATAACTTCATTATTTTCTTTTGATACTGGTTTTAAAACTGTATCATTATGTGTATTTCCACAATTTAAATTATTATAGTTATTTATTATATAATTTGCTAGTTTGTGATTATTAGAATTTACATTATCATTAAACATTGAATTAAATTCTTTAAATAGTTCACTAAATCCATCTGTTATATTATCAATATACTCAATAATATGTGCTTTAAGATTATAATTAATTTTAGTATTATTTTGTATAATATAAAATTTAGTATCACTTACTTGTATTACATAATTATTATCATTATTAAAATCAATTGATTGTATATTATCTATATAATCTAAATAAATTTCATCATTATTTGCACTAGCTTTTTCTACTTCTGCAATTAATTTAGCTCTAATATTGCTATTATCTGTATGGTCTAATGAAGAAGGTAAAGATTCTGGTGTCCTTGTATCATCTAATTTCCAATTTAATCCTGACTTAAAGTTTTTATCTAAAAATATTAATAATTTCTCTAAATCATTTATTCTAGTTTTATATAATAATATAGATAATAAATATAAGTTGTATAATAATATATTAGAATATTTATCAACAATGTTATCAACTAAATTTTTATATCCATGATATTCTATATTTTTACTATATATTATATCTCCTAAATCTTTGTAAAAAGCATCGCTTGTATCTTTCAAAAAATTAATTCCAGAAATTTTATCATCGCCGTTATATAGTTTATCATCAACTAATACACAATATATAGATTTATATATTATATTTTTTAATTTTTTTTCTGCTTGATTTAAATCATCTAAAATATCAGATTCTTCTTTTTTCAAACTTTCTTTAATTTTTTCACCAAATTGAATTTTATTTTTACTATCAATATAATTAAATTTTATGTGAAAATTATATATTTCAGCGTAATTTTTACTATCAATTATTAATAAATTATTAATTAAATTGTTTATATTATTAATTTTTGGAGTATAACAATTTTCATAATATATGTCATCAATATAATTCTTAAAATCATATTTGTGTTCTGAACCTACTTCATTATTACATTTATCATCATAACTATCTTCTACTAATTTTTGTGGATATCCAACCAAAGAACCAGATGATTGTACATAATTTTCAGTTTCTTTATTAAATAAATTTAATTTTAATATATTACTCATAAAAACAGATACTATTGTATTTGACACCGGTTTACATACTGAAAATTTTTCTCTATATGTATTGTATTCGTTATTCATAATAAAATCAAAATTATTATTTACTTTGTTTAGCATTGTTTTATATGAAGTTTCAACATTATTTATTATATTTTTTTCAAAAATTTTATTATATTCATATGTACAATTTATAATAAATAATATTAAAAATATACTTGAAAATGGTAATATAATTAATTTAATTTTTTCCAATAAATATTTAAATTTATCATCTTTATTTTTAAATTTTATAATGAAATATAGTACAATTAACGATAAAATAAACATAATAAATATAAATAATAATCCTGATAATTTTCTTCTAAATATAGGTTTATTAATTCTTTGTTCTAATTGATCTTTTTCATTTTCTCCAGGTGGTTTTTTATAAAAACTGTTATATTCATTTAAAGAAGTTGCTAATTTATCTTTAACTGGATTTTCAGTTGATATTTTATCTATATAAATATCAAAATAGTCTAAAATTTTTTTACTAATATGTACCGTATCATCAATAAATAATTTTATTGAATCAATTTTATTGTATAAATCTTCATTAACTTTAAATATTTTATCATCACCTTTATATAGTTTAGCATCAAAAAATAAATTTTTTAATTGATATTTAAAGTCAAATGGTGGATCTATATATTTTAATTTTTCTATTTCTGATAGTTCTCCAAATTCTTTTTTAGTTATACAAAAATCTGAAAATAAATCTTCAAAATAACTCTTAATTTCATTATCTATTTTAGGTTCTATTTCTATTGTATAGAGTTCCTCACCAATTTGCACTATCATTATTAATTTTATTAAGTCCATTACTATATTTTGCAATATAGTTTCATCATTTACTAAATTAGTTTGAACATTATTTATAATTAATTTCAAAATTATATCATCGTATGTTTCCTTAACTATAATTTCTTCAGCTGTAAGACCATCCTCACTGTCTGATTGTTGAGGTACAGTACCCGTTAGAGCAGCATATAAAGTTTCATTACCTGAAACAATATATTCTTTACATTTAGCTTTATAATTATCTATATCTGTTTTACTAAAAGTTTTATTATTATACTTAAAATTACCACCTGTAAAAGTTATATCTTTGAAACTTTCATTATCTATATTTTGTTCTCTAAATTTATTATAAATTAAACCTAATAAATTATTATTATTGTTATTATCAAATTCTATTGTAGAGATTATATATTTATCAATAAATTTTTTGTGTTCCTTATATCCAATAATATTATCTATATATTTTAATATTATATTTTCATTATTATCATCATAATTTTCATTATTATAGTATAACATAAATATATTTGTTATAAAATATATAACTCCTAAATAGATAAATGAGTATGCTACAAATACTAATAATTCTTGTATACCTTTAAAACTTGAAGTTTCTGCTTCTTTACCTGATGCTTCTTTAGCCGATGCTTCTTTACCCGATGCTTCTTTGCCTGATGTTTCTTTGTCTGTTTTTTCTTTGCTTGATGTTTCTGATTTATCTTTATCTGTAAATAAAGGGGTTTTAAAATTATATTTTATAATTATTACTTTTAATATTACTAATACACTAAATAAAATTATATATGGTAAGAAACCGTCTATATTTTCGGAATAATTGAATGGACTTAAAACTTTTCTAAATAATTCGTTTTCCTTAAGTTGATATATTGATAAAATAATAGGATTTATAATTACTAATAAACAAATAGAAAACATAATTATAATGTAAATATAATGTAATATATTTAAATTTTTCCATTCATCTTTATTAATATTATTTATATCGCAAAATATAGCATAAATTACTGATGCATAAATAATGCTTATTATCATTGTAAATGTAATTGCAAAAATTAAAATTATATTCTTATGTTTTTCTTCTTCTTTATTACTATCTGTTTTGATTTTGTTTAAGTTAGAAATTAAATGAAATCTTGGAGTTTCATATTCCAAATATTCATTTTTGCATATATTTTTTAATTTATTACCATATAAGTAATAATTGTTATATTTTAAAGTTAATAAACTATATTTACTAAATTGTTCAAATATAAAGTATAGTACTATTATTAATAATAGTAATGATAATTTTGACATTAGTTTATTCTTTAATAAACTATAATATAAAAAAAAATTAATTATTTATATGTATTTTATTGAAAATATTATAATTATATACATTACTATAATGTATATTGTTAATATATTTATAGTATTTATATTCGCATTTAACTTTTTTATACTTTGATCATTAGAATTTTGAGGTGTAGGTATATCAATTGTACTTGTAGTTTCACTTTCTAATTTAACAAAATCTTTATCATTTATAAATTCTTCAAATACTGCTTCGAATTTATCAAAATATTTATTATTATCTAATATTCTTGATAAATTAATTTCATTAAAATTGCTATAATGTAAAGATTCTAATATATCATATTGCAATGTTTTAAACATTTCGTAGTAATTTACTAATTTATCTTTAATTATTATTTGTTCAGATGCAATTTGTTCAGAAGTGCCACCATCATTATTAATATGTGTAATACCACTAATAAATTTTATTTTATTATCTAAATGTTGTTTAAAATAATTTTGATTTTCTTCAAATGAATCAAATAAAGTTTGAGTAATACTTGTATTTTCATTAGCAGTTCTAGGATTAGAAAAACTATTGTCTCTATAAATTTTATTTTTTTCGAAATATATATTTATAAGATCTATATCATTATTATATTTATTTATAATAGCATTTATATCCATTTTAATATTATTATAATCAATTTCAGTTGGTTTATCAATTAAACCTAACTTATATTCATCATTATACTTATAATTATAATATGTATTTGATAAATTTGTATATAAATATTTTAAGTACTTAATATATTTTTCATTTATAGTTTCATCATATGTTTCTTTAATCTTATTTAATATAGAATCTATGTCAGACAATGAATAATAGCTATAAACAAATTTTATTATTTTGTGATTTATTAATATATTTACTAATATATCTGTAAAGCATTTTTTTGTATAATTATTGAATAGATCATTTGATTCTGGAAGAGCACTTGGACTGACTGGAGATATACTATCACTTTTTTCAATACTATTCAAATTTTTATTATTTAATATATTATAATTTTTAATAATATATGTTGTTAGTTTATCTTTATTATTTGGTTTTGTATAAAAGTTTTCAAGTGCACTATTAATTGAATTAAAAGTAGAACATAATTTTGATTCTATAAAATTTTTAATATCATTAATTCTATACTTATTTGCAGATTCATATATAAAATTTTGTATTATAGTTTTATCAATATTATATTTGTATATTGTTTTGCAATCTGGATCAGTTGGAGTAGGTGTTGTTGTATCATAAGTACCACTACTATTAATTATTTTAAATAAATTTGTTTTTAAAATATTAATGTATTCATCATAATAAATATCTAATATTCTATCTATATTATATCTAAAATCAAATTTATTTAATAAATCATCAATCTCATCAATTGTTTTATCAGTAATAACGCTATAATCAATATCAATATCAATTTTATTATTAATTTCTATTTTTGTATTATCAAATTTAGAATTACCTATATAATTATAACCATTTTTAATATTTTTAATACTTTTATATATTTTGTATTTTAATTTTTTCTTACGCAATTCTTCTCTACTACATTTTTCACCATCATTTATTTGATCATTAAAATATATATTTTCTATAAATTTTTTAAGAAAATATTTGTTAATATTCATTTCATCACATTTTTCTTTTGATGTTTTATTTTCATAAAAAATATTATTATTATCATTATTTAAATATTTTTTTATATTATATTCATCTAATTCGCTATACTTAATAATCTTATCCTTTTTATCAAAATCATATTTAAAATCTGGTGCAAAATTAATATGTTTAATATATTCATTATAATCTTCCATATATTCACTATCTTTATCATATTGCAAAACCTTACTAAATATTTCATTATATAAAACAAGTTGTATTGCATTTGCAACATTTTTTTCTATACTTGTTGTTGTATCATAATCTATCTTATCGTTATGTAATAATTTATTAAATTCCTTATTAATTGATTTAATACTTATGTTATAAATTATTTTTGGTTTTGTAATAATAAAATTATTAAAGTATTTATTATAAACTGATATAGAGTAGATAATAATTACTAAAAGAATAATTATTATTATTGGGCGAGAGAAAATATTATATAATAATCTAGAATCTATTTTACTATATAATATATATTCACATATGCTATTATTTCTATAAAATAAACAATTCAATAATTGTTCTAAATCATAATTTTTAAAAAAATTAAAAATGTTTTTAATATTATTTATTAAAAATAACATTATTAAAATTATAATAAATATTTGTGCAAGAAATATATAATAATTGATATTGTTATCATCGTTTTTTTCAATTTTTTTATAATCATAATATTTTAAACCAAATATTTCTATTATATATTTTTTAACTAAATCATTTGTTTCATTTAGTTCATCATCATATATATTATCATTACCAATGTTATTTTTATACATTTTGATAAAATTTTTTATATAATATAAAATCAAATAGAATGATATAATTAAAGTTATTAATAATATATTATTATATTTTGATATAAATTTATTATTATAATTTACAATTAATAATATAACTGATAATATTGCAAATATATTTAATAAATAATCATCTGCATCTAATAATATTTTATTTTTAATATTATCAAATTTTATACCAATATAATATGGTAAATATCCTATTGATATTATACTACTTAACGATAATAAAACATAATAAAACATTTTTTTTATATCATTATTTTCAGCGATTATAATATTATAATAAAATTCATAAATTATATATGATAATACCATACCATAAATGATGCCATATATTAATATCAACGATAAAATCAAAGTATAATTGATAGTTTTATTTTCTTTAATATTAAATTTATCTATATTATCGTATAATTGAAATCTTTCTGATTCAAATTCTGTATTCTTTTTTTGACATATTTTTTCTAATAAGTATCCATAATTTTTACTTTTAAAATATTTAAATAAAAAATTAGATAATAGTATAAATTGAATAAATAAATATATGCTAATTATTATATAAAATATTAATTTTAGAATTTTATTATTTATTCTATATAAATTTATTTTTATTTCAGTATTATCCATCTACTTATAAAAACATAATATAAAAATAAATTAAAAATTATATTATCATTAAGAATAAATATAGTAAAACGATAATTATTCCTATTACAAATAAATATAAAATATTATTTATAGAACTATATAAAATATGACAAAAAATTACTAAAAATATAAAATATAATATAAAAATTAATATAATATAAATATTTCTATTTATAATATTTTCAAATTCAGTTTTAAAATTAGTGTTAATATTAAATAATAGTGATTTATTTTTATGATAATACTTAATATAATTATTATCTGGTATAATTATTGTTGTGTTTAAATTTTTCCCAATTTCTTGATTTATTGCTGTTGAATTATCTAATAAATCTTTAATATAATATTTTTTATTACTTATAATAATGTATTGATTTTCAAAATATTCTCCAAAATAAAAAGGAGAAATTGAATCAAGAGATATATATTTTAAATAGTCTTTCTTACCAATTGCTTTTGATTTAATATATTCTATTTCTATTTCATTACTTGTATAATGAATTTTTGCTATATTTTCTTCCAATAATTTATCTAATGTTTTACTATTTTTAATATTCCTAGTATTATATTCAAATACTTCATACATAACATTATCTTGACTATTGAGATACATTAGTGTATTTAATATTTTATACACATTCATATATTTTATTAAATTATCAGTATTATCATTTTTGAGCGATTTTATTTTGTCATAATCTTTTAGTATTAGTTTACCGACATAGTAATAACATAATACATATATTGATATTGATACTAATAATATTAAATTTTTTGTTGCATAATTATAATATAAACTATAAATTAATAATGAAATAACTAATATTAATAATATAATTATACCTTGATAAGTAGTTTTATAAGTATATGTTGAATTTTCAAATTTATTTTTATTATCAATATCAAAAATATAATTATAAAGATTATATCTATAACTGTCATATTCATAAATTTTATTTTTATTAATTATTAAACATTCATTTTCCTTTTTTTTAAAAAAACTATTATTCCATTTAATTTTTATAATACTAATAATATTTAAACTAAATACTATTAGTATTAATAATATTATTATTGCAAATAATAACATTATATCTCTTTAATATATCAATATTTTTTTTTTGATTTGATAATTATTCTAGAATATTTATGACATTAGTAAGATTATATAATATTATTAATTATTCTGATTTATGTAGGCGCTATTCGGGATTTGAGTGTGGATAGTGGTGATACTTCACATTTTTCTCCTTTAAAAATTTTACATATTAGAGGAATTTGCATTGCTAAACCCATTAAACTAATAATATATATTACAGAAATAACTAAATTTATTAAAAAGTAAACACCAAATTGTATTATATAATAATCATCATAAAATTCATTATTAACTATAACAATTAAATCATTTAATTCTGCAATATATTTATTAACGTCAACTTTTATATCGTTATAAATAGGTATATTGCCTACAGCAATACCATCTATATCATCCTCAAAATATTGTATTGATTCTTTTCTAAACTTAGAACCAATAAATGAATAATAAGTGTCTTCTTTAAAATTTTCCTTATTAATTTTAAAAGTATCAATACTTCCTTCTTGTAATATAACAAAATTATTTAGTGCATCTAAATGACTATTTTTTCTTTTTTCAAAACTATTATAAATATGTAATACTAATACATATAACATTATATGAGATATGCATTTTTGTTTTTTATTATCATCTGAAATTTTAGAATCAGCTATTATGCTGTTTATATTCTTAAGTATCGCATTTTTATCATCAATATTATCTTTTAAAATATTATAAAAATCTTTGTCAATTGTTGTTGTTGTTGATCCTGCAGAAGGGTCTTTATATTCTGTTATAATTTCTGTTATTCTTAAATCTATTGAATGAATATATAAATATGTATTAAGTTGTTTTTCATATATTTTTATATATATAAATTTATATAAAACAATATTTATAATAACAAAAAATATACTTATTACAAAAATTGAAATAATATTAGTTTCTAAATTTGGTATTATACTAAAGTTGTCGTTTGTATTATTATCGTTAATTAATTTTAGAATAATTAATATTAATGTTGCAACAAAAAATATATTTATTAGAGTTATTACTAGTCTAATAACAAAGAAATTTAATCTTAACATAAAAAATATATTAAAAAACGGTTCGTTATTGTTTTTAACAGTTTCGCGGTATTCTTTCTTTAATGATTCTTCATATCTATCTGCTAATTCTTCTTTAATAACATCTTCATCTACATCTTTTCTATCTTCATTTTCATCTTTCCATTTATCAATCATTTCTTTTGTTATTTTACCTTTAAAATTAGTTTTTTGTTGTTCTATTAGTTCTGCCGTTGCATCGTCCATAAATTTAAAATTGCCTAAACTTTCTCGCATACCATCTTGACCTATTTTATTTGTTGCATCTTTTACTTTATCGCTCAATTGATAACCTTCTTCTCCTTCTATACTATTTCTTTCGAAAAAATTCCCAAAATCCATAGTAAACTTACTAATTGCAGTACTAAGTGTTATAAGTGTTCCACTTGATGCACCGGGTGTATTATATTGATTTATTATAGCTGGTATTGAGCAACTATCAATATAAAATAAATATTTGAATAATTTATATCTAAATGTATTACCAGTACTTAAATTATTATGATTTAAATTACCAATTTCTTTAAAACATTCGTATAAATATCTAATTATATTTAAAATATTCAATATAAATATAATTACACAAGCAATTGCAATTATAAAAATAATAAACTGATATATTGTATTTATTATTTCTTCAATTGCTTTTTGATTTTGTTTACCATCATTTAGAGTATTTTTTAATCCATTAGTAGAAGTATCAAAATTTTCACTTATTTTATTAACAAAGTTATCTACACTTTTTGCAATCCAGCCAGCATGTTCCCCTTTTGCTTCTACCTCTCCGCTATCTAGTATTGTTTTTATTTCTTTAAAAATTTTATAAATTTGATTATAGTCCTTGCATAAATCTTGAATATTTTTGTCAGTATATGATTTATCTTCAAATTTTTTTTTCATACTTTTAAAATTATCATTATATACTTTAACTAAGCTTGATAATTTTTGATCTTTTGATAATTTATATTTTTCTTTTAAAGTAGTATTAAACTTTTCAAGACCAAGAAATTCAATTTTAATTTGATTTATATTATCAACAGAATTATGATTTTGACCAGTTTGAGGTTGTTGTAGAATTTGTTGTGATACTACTGATGGTACCCCGGTTGGTACTGTTGTTGGTACTGTTGTTGGTACTGTTGTTGGTACTGTTGTTGGTACTGTTGTTGGTACTACTGTATTCCCTTTATTCCCTAAAAAAGCCTTGAAAGCACCTCCTTTTTTACGTTTTTTTTCTTTTTTCTTAGCTTTTCCACCACCTTTTTTTAGCTTGTTTTTAAAAGGTCTAACTCTATCTCTTTTTGCTTTAAATGTATAATATTCTCCACTATATAAAATTTTTATTATAATAAAATCGCTATCGGGAAAATATTTATCGACAGATAATTTTGATCTACGGAAGTCTTCTACTAATCTTCCATTATTAGGCATAATATTTATAATTAATATTTCATCTGGAGTTGTTTTTAATGCTTTAATTATATTTTCTTTATCTGTATATGATAATAATGTTCCGCTTTGATCTTTAAATTCTGATAAAGCTTCACCATCACCAGTATATTCTTTTAATCTAGCATAATTACTATTAGGTGTACTTTCCCAGTGAAAACCATACATTAATTTTCTTTCTTCTTGTGGCTCACTACTTTGATTTCTTAATTTTTCTAATTCTTCTTCAAGCTTATCAAATTTTTCAATACTATTTTTTATTTTTGCTTTTTCTTTCTCACAATTTTGTACCTGTAAATTCAGATTGTTTAATTCTACTTGTAAATCAGCAATTTTTGCCTCCCTTTCAGTTTCATTACTTTCTTTTAAAGTTCTCATTTCCTCATTTTTTTCGGTTATCAGTTTGATATATTCTTGTACCTGATTTTCAAGGTCTTTACTTTTTATCTTTTCTTGTTCAATTTCCTGTTTACTTTTCTGAACTTCACTAGTTATTCGGTCAATATTAATTAGTTGTTCTTGATGTTGTTGTTGCAATTGATAATATTGTCTCGTCCGTTCACTTAAATCAGACTTTGCTTGGCTAGCATCTTGATTTGCGTCATTGAGTGCTCTTTCTTTTGTCTGTGTTTCTTCTTGCGAGATTTTTAAGTCTTTATTAATTCTATCCACCATTATTTTATAATTACTTTCTATATGTTTAATTGCTTCTGCTTTTTCTAGTTCATTTCTTTGTAGTACACTATTATATTCTCTATTTTTTATTTCAATATCTTCATTAAGTTTTGCCATACTTGCTTTTAACTTATCGTTTTCACTATTTGCATCAAGTAATTGTAGTTTTATTTCATCATTTGATGAAAGTAACCTTTCTTTTTCTTTTTGATATTCTTCCAATTCTTTTTCTGTTTTTAAAGCTTGTTCATCACTAAATATATCTGCATTTTTTTTTTCCTCTTCATATTCTTGGCGTACTTTATTTAGTTGTTTTTCTAGTTCTTCCTTTTCTTGATTATTTGCTTTAGTTAGTTTTTCTTCTAATTCTTCTATTATTCTTTTTTGTGCGTTCTCTTGTTCTTGAATTTTTTTATTTGCTTCAATTAGTTGTCTTTGCAGCTTCTCTAATTTTTCATTATTAGCAGCACTATCAGCATTTAAACTATTACTAACTTGTTCATTATGAGTTCTACTTTTATTTATAGTTTCAATTATACCATCTTTCTCTTTAACTATGGCAGTTAATTTGGCAATATTTTCTTCAAAATCTTTAATTCTAGTATCGTATTCTTGTTTAAGTTTTTCACTTGGATTTTCTTGACTTGCATTAGTTTCTTTTTTTTCTCTTAGTTGACTTAGTTCTTTCTCTGCGTTAGTTAATTTTCTATTTGTTTCTTCTTTTTCTTTACTCATTGTATCAATAATTGTTTCATATTGTTTTTTTTCTTGTTGTAATTTAACTTGATTTTCTCCAATAATCTCTTCTTTTTTATTAAGTTCACTCATTTGTCCTTCAAGTAGAATCTTATTAGAAATTCTTTCATCTAAATGACATTTCTCATATTTATTAAGTATTTTTGATATTCTATCGAAAATTGTCTCATAATTATCTAATTGTGTACCCTGTCCCTTTTCTGTTGATGGTACATTTCCTAGTGATACTCCTTGTGTTTGCGGTGATTGCATAGGCATACTTGCAGATTGATGAAAACTACCAGGACTATTTATATATTTTTGTGCATAATTCACAAAGTCGGCTTCACTATTTATTGGTGTTCCGTCCATCGTGAACATTTTTGTATGTGATGGTGATTGTGGTACTTGTTGTTGTGGGAATTGTGGTACTTGTGCTACTTGTGGTACTTGTGCTACTCGTGCTACTTGTGCTACTTGTGGTTGTGGTACTTGTGCTACTAGTGTTTGTGGTACTTTCTCTTCTGACGACTGTCCAAGCATATCTTGTTATAGTATTCCTTAATAATTAATAATATAATTTAAAAAAAAATAATTATATAACTTATTTAGTCCAAAATAAGTAAAAGAATATAACTAAATATATAATAAAAACTATACTTATTATTATTTGCAATATAGTTTCATTTAATTTACTTTTGCTAATCCTGGATATATGTTTAGATAATTCATTATTAATTGATAAATATTTTTCATATATTTTACCTTTCGCTTGAGGGTGAGAGGTTAAGGTAGAAACGTTATCAATCACGTCAATTATATTTATATTAAATGGATGATTTGTTGTTTCTTTAAAACAAACAAATAAATTACTGAGTTTATTTTCTTTACTCATTATTAAATCAATGTCTATGCTTTTACAACTATCATATTCATATTTTTGTATAAATCTATTATTATATTTATTTATCAAAAATTGATGAGTTATTAAACTTTTTAATATAATAAATGCCTTTTTAGTATTATCATTTGGATTTAAATTATCAAAGTCTACGTTTTCATTAGCAGTAATTGATAAAGATTTTCTGTTAATATAGTTAAATAAATCGTCATCTGTTGGTAATTTATCTAAATAACATTTTGAATTAATATTATTTTTATCATCTCTAAAATTATTACAAATTTCTCTAATATAATCTTTGTCTAAATATTCATAATATATTTGATTAATTCTTTTATTACTTTCATAAACGTCTCTATAATCATTAAAATAAATAGAATAATAAAATATTAAAATAAATAATAATAATGAAAATAAACTTATATTAAGTTTTAATAGTCTCATAAATTCAGTATCAGTACCACTTTTACTAATTAAATAGCCAAAATACCGTTTACTTGCAGTACTTTTACTTTTTTCTTGTTCATTACTTGTACAATAATTAAATAAATAAAATGCAACAAGCAATACCATAAATAATATTGAACTAATTAGATAAACAAATATTCTTTCTGAAAATACTAAATATTTTGTAATTGTAAATAATTTCCTTATGTAATCATATTTATTATTTTGATAATTGTATTTATCTTCTAACCAACTATATTTTACGCTTTTTGTGCTGATGTTTAGTAAAATAATAATAGAATAAAATGTTAATACAATTGGTAAGATTAAAAATACAATAGCAAATAATAATTTAAGAATAAATATAATAATAATACAAAATCCTTCTGGTTTATTTTGATCTCCTTTATAAATTTCAATAATAAATTCAAATATTTTGAATAATGGTGTCTTATCAAAATTTTTTGTAATTTGCTGAAACTCTCTTAATTTTGTTTCTAAAAATTTATATATTGAATTATCTTCATTTAGAGGAGGCATTCAGTTATATAGTTATCTATTAATAACTAGCAATAAAATTATTATTTTTTGAATCTATAAAATAGTTTTATTGAATAATAATTTTCAATATAAAGAAAAAGCAACCAATATAAAGGACCAAATAAGATTGATAACATAAGTAATTTAAATAAACTATTTTTTTTAATAAACAATGTTGATAGTATAAAACTTAAAATACCAAAGAAAATCCATAATAAAATAACAATAAATATAAAAATATTGAAACAATTATTATTAGAATTCATCATTATTTATAATAAAGAAAATAAATTACATTACATAAATGTTTTAATAATAAATAACGAGATTATTAATATTATTAATACAAATATAGTCCATAACCCAATCGATATAATTTTATCTTTTAATGTTTTTTCCTTATGTTTAGATATATTTTTATAAATTGTAGTTATATCATCTGTATCTGGTTCATTTGTTTCATCAGCATCTTGATCAACTTCTATAGGACATAATGTTGCTTCATTCTTTTCGAATAAACTAGTAAATTTTGTATTTAAATATTTATACAAATTATCAAATGAAATATCTTTAGAATAATAAGATGACATATATTTATTAGTAAACTCTTTTCTTGTTAATTCATTGTCATTTCTCCCTTGATTATTTTGTAACCATAAATAATAGTCGTAATCGTCATTTGAGAATTTTTCTACATTATTATTTGTAATATAATACATATTTCTTAATTCACTAGATTTAAGCACGTTATCGTTATTTTTATCTAATTTATCAAAAATCTCTTTTAATTTATTTACTAACATTTCTTCTTCTATTGCATCAAATGTACTACTATCTTTATTTTCAACAATATTATCATATTCATCATATTTATTATCGTTATTAATAATATATTCTATATCTATTAAATGTTTATCAATAGGTGGGATTAAATATCCAGATGGCATATATTTTATAAGTGTATCGCTATTTGCAATATAATGTTTTGAAGTTTTTTCGTTAAAATCATTATAATTTTTCCATAAATCGTTTTTCGAAATATTTTTTAAAACTTTAATTCTATCTTGATATAATGAAAAATCATAATACCAAGGTATATTTTGCAATTTACCTAACTCATAAAAAGCATTTTTTTTATAATCATTTCCGTCTAACCAAAAAAATGTCATTGTTCTCATAATATTGTTGTAATTATTTTCATCGAAAATATTTTTATTCCATAAATTATTAAACTTGCTTTCTTTTTCAATTAAATTAGAAATAAATTTAATTGAATCATTTAAGTCTAAGTTAACAACGTGTAAATTACAAGATTGCATAATTAGTTACTAATTGATAGGAAAAAAATAAAATAAATTTATAATAAAGGCATACAAATTTTATGAAGCCATATATACCAATAAAAATTTACAGATGGTTTTCAAAAGATAATTATAAGATTTATTTATTTGATAAATCAAAAGATAGTATTGATGATAAAAATACTACTTTGATCAAAGAATATATATATCAGGATGATAATTTAGAAGACACATTAAATAAAATAGCATTATATATCAAACATATTGAGAAGGACATAGGTGATAAATTTTATTGTTGGAATAAAAAAACATCTTTATCGCATAAAATAAATAATATTATTTGGAAAGGTTATAATGTAAATCCATTTTTATCTGTTGATAGGAAATCTAAACAATTAGATGAAGAAATATCTTATAATTTAGAAAACAAATTATTTGATTTAGAAAGAATAAATATTGTATTCCAAGATGATGTGCCCGATGATTTAAAACAAAACAAATATTATTTTTTAGATAGAAAAAAACCGAGTTATCAAATATACAAAAATAAGGACCAAAATTTATTTAATCTAATTTCACAAGAAACAAAAAACATAAAAAAAATAAATGAAAAATATCACAGAGTTGATTTATATTGTAAATTGTCAAATAAAATAATATTGTCAAATTTGTTTGATAATTTACAAACAAAAAAGAATATCGCATTAATTCAATGGATTAATGATACATCAAAAATACTATATAAAATTCAGAAAAATCATTATATAAAATATGATCAATTATATAATTGGTGCAATATTGATAAAATATCAAGAGTTAATTGTATAAATATCTATTATATTATTGCTAAAAGTTGTTATTGTAAAATAACTATTACAAACGAAGGTAATATTATATTTTCATATATATTTGATATCAGAAGAAATATTAGATGGGATATAATTAGAAAATCTAAAGACATATTAGTAAATTATTTACAAAAACATATTAAAGAAAAAATACGTATGGAAGAAGTTTCATTAAAATTAAATATATCATTTGCTATTGATAATACGACATTTTCTAATTTAACTAATAAAATTAGTTCGTTTATTGACATTTTTTCTGTTAAATTAACTAAAAATAAAGACAAACAGACATTAAATTGTGTTTATAAAAGATCATCAAATTACAGTGAAAATCTAAATATAAATGATTATATTTTATCAAGATATAATCTTGGTATTACTAAAGAAGATATTGTTAATGAATTAATAAACTTAGGTTTAACAGAAAATACAAAAGACGAGGTTGATAATGTTATTGATAATATTGATCTAAATTTAGAGAAAAAATATATTAAGAAAAAGGATAATGGTACGATTGTAAATATTATAAAATCTAATGTAGGTTTTGATATAGAAATAATTAATTCTGCAAATTACAAAGAGTTAAATTATCTAATATATTGGATTACAAAAATAATATCTGCATCACGAAATGTTGTAATCAAAAAAGAACAGACTAAAAAAGAAATTATTCCTGAAAAAACATCACCTAAAAAAGAAGAAAAAGAAGTAGATGATTATGATTTAGATAAAATAGATTCTGATAATGAAGATGAAAAACTTGGAGAATTAGAATATGATTTAGGCGATGATGACGATGATCTATTAATGGGTGGTGCAATAGGTAAAGATAAACATAGTTATTTTGTGAATTTAATTGAAGCAGTTGATAAACCACTTATTGCAAATAATTATGCTAGAGATAAATGCCAATCTGATTTTCAACCCATTGTATTAACAAAAGAGGAAAAGGAAAATTTAGAGAAAAATAAAATGACCCATTACGATAATATATTAGAATATGGTAGTAGTAAAAATAGATTAAACTATTATATTTGTCCTAGATTATGGTGTCCAATTAGTAAAATACCATTAAATGTAGATGATCCAGATGCCAAATGTCCAATTGAAAATGAACAACCAATGAAATTATTTTTTGATAAAAATCCTAATAAAAAAAGATACATAAAATTAATTAAACCAGATGAAAAAGGATTATGCGCTCCTTGTTGTGGTAAAAAACAACAAAAAAAAGAAGAACTAGATAAATGTAAAATTTTAAGTGATGAAATAGATTTAGATGACGAGGATGATAAAACTGAAATGAAATCAGTAAGTATATCAATAAAAAAAGATGATGATAAAAGCGTAAAAAAAGATGATAAGGATATAAATTATTTAATGAATCAACGAGCACCTATACCACAAAATAGATATGGTTCTATTCCAGAAGCATTACATAATTTATTACTAAATGATGTACCATATAGTATGTGTTCAAAAATTATTAATAAAACTCAGAAGTGTTTTATTAAAAAAGGAATTGTGCATAGAAATACAAATATAAAGGAAAATATTGTTAAAAATGATAGTATATTATATTGTATTGCTGAATTATTAGGTTTTAAAAATAAAAAATTATTAATAAATGATATAATAAAAAAATTAGATATAATTACATACATATCATTAGAAAATGGTGAAATATGTAAATCATTTATGGATATTAGAGAAATAATTGCTGAAAATAATACTAAATTAAAGAAATCTTATAATAAGAATAAAAAACTATTTAATATATTAAAATCAAACGATGATAAAGATATGAATTCTTTATCAAGATTATTAAATATTTATAAATCTTATAAAAAATTTATAAACTTTTTATCAAGTGACGATTATCCTATTGATAAAACTCCTTATTATTTATATTTATTAGTTGCAACTTTGTATAAAAAATTATTAATAATATGGGAATATAGTGGCGATAGTGAAGTAAATATATTATGTCCTGTTTATTCATCATATAGTGATATATTAACTAGTTTAGAATTAAATCCGGAAGTATTAATGATTTTAAAGGATGGTTCTTATTATGAACCAATTGAATTTAAAAATAAATATGAATTAATAGATAATAATATTAGGTTAAATAATTTTCCAAATGTTTTAAATGTATTAAATGAATGTAATAAACATAATAATAAATATAGTAATACTTTTAATGTTTATCAAAATTTATATACATATTATCAATGGATTGCAACAACAGGTGATAATTATAGCAGATTTAATATAGATACTATATTTATTAATAATGATTTAAGTTTATCTTTTGCTTTAACTAAAAATAATATATTACTAAATTTTGATAAAATAAGTATATCAGTATTGCCTAAATTAATTCTAAATATGAATATCAAAAAAATATTATTTTTTGATGATATAATTAAAACTAATATAAATATTACTAATATTAGCAAAGATGTTTATGCAAAAATAGTTAAAAAATGCGATCAATTAGATATTAGATATATAATAGGAGATATAACATCATCAGATGATAAATTGTTTACTTCAAATATAAATATACCCGAACAGAAATTAACAGGACAAAATATAATACATACTAATACGAGAAATGGTTTATATAATTATATCGAGAATGAAAATAAAATTTCATATAATTGGTTTAATTTGCAAAAATATATTGCAGATGTATTAATCAAAAAATATAATGATACTAAATTTAATAATTTATATGGAACAAATAAAAAAAAAGAATTAATTAATAATTTATATGATAAGTATTTTGAAAAACTAAATAATAAAAATATAGTTAAAATAATATTAGAAGAATTGCCTATCTATAATACTTTAACTCCTATTACAAATGTATCAAATTGGATTAATAATATAATACTTTATTATAAATATGATTTTATGTCTTCTATAGTAAAAGATAAAAAAGATGAATTAATATTTTCGCAAAATGCCTTATTTAATGATGGCAAATATACAATACCGGAGTTATTATTAAAATATCATAAAAATATGCCAAATAGTTTTAGTAATTTTGATAATTATATATTAAAAGATGTTATAAATACAAATCAAAATAGTAGTGTAGAATTACCTTCTATTTTTTTCGGAGACTATGAAAATATGAAATCAAAATGGGTTTCTAGGAAAAAAGGGAAATGGGTTAATATGGCAATTGTTAAAAGTACTTATACAAAGGACAAGTTTATTGAATTTGTTAATTGGTTATCTAAATATTTGAATATACGTATATCATATGATGAAATTAATAATATTGTAAATAGTTATTATAAAAAATTAATAATAGATAAACGATATTATTTAGAGTTATTTGAGGATCCTTCCTTATTAAATGAATGGTTTAATAATATTAAAATTAAACCAATCTCAAAACAAAAATTTATAAGCGAATATTTTAATAAATATACAAACATTGATTTAAATAGAATATTAGATAATATAATTAGTGAAAATAAGTTATTTCCATCTGATATAACTCTTAAAGTTATTTCTGATGTTTTTAATATATCTATTTTACTTATACATAGAATAAAATATGGTTCAACGACTGAAAGTGATAAAAGAAATGATTTAAATGATTTGAAATTATCATCAACATTTATATCGGCTACAAATAATATGGATGAAAGACCTTTATTTATATTTGAAAAAAATAGTGATAAAACAAACAATATATATTATCCAGTTATTGAAAAAAATGAAACAAATATAACAATTAATAATTTATATATGAAATATAAACTTGTACCTGATAATATTAAATTATTGATATCTTTACATATGAAATAATTATAGTATTTGCGATACTATATTTTGATATTCTTCTTTTTCATTTATAATTTTATCTATTTTTTTTTCTTCTTCTTCTAAAATAATTTTACCGACAACTTTTTCTTTGTTAACTTCTTCAATTATTTTTTCGGGACTTTTACTATTTTCAACTTCGGTTTTTGATATTATAAAATCTTTTTTCTGATCGTTTTTGATATTACTTTTCAATCCCAATAATTTATTATTAAACATATATTCTAATAGTAAAAATGTTAATAATATAGTAAATAACCATTTTCCTACTTCAATTATAATTTGTAATATAAATTTAATTATTTTAAATACTACACCAGTTTTTTCAATTCCAAATGTTTGTCCAATTTTATATATATTATCTTTAATTAATATAAATGCTGGACTTATTAACATTATTAATGCTGTAATAAAATGATATGTTGAATAACCAATAGTGAAACCACCGGCTTGATTAACTACACTATTAGAATAGCCCCATTTTTGTATATCATTATAAATTTTAATATATAATGAGTAAATTGTTTCCATATTCTATAAATAAAATATAAATAAAAATAGTACATTTCTTTATTTTTAAAAAAAAATTAAAAAGCTTTTTAAAATTTATAAATTTTTTAAGAAATGTACTATTTTAAAATAATTATATTTTAATAGTAAATGAGTTATAAAAAAGATTCTATAATATATCTAATATATATTGGTTTATTAATTACTATATTAGTTGGTGCACCTTATTTTTTTCTAAATAGATTTTTAAAAGAAAAGGATAAAAACAAGACACAAAATCCACTTGATTCTTTTTCACAATTTTTAATCGATAATAAGATTATAAGTTTATTATCACTATTTTTAAAACTTACATTTGTTTTTATTTTAACGTCTATATTAATAATATTCTTTTTTATTTAAATTATTATAGAATAAGAATATATAATTATGATTGGTTATAGCCAAGATTACTTACATAAATTAACACATACGCCTTGGTTTGTTTTTTTTATGGTACTTCTGGGTATTACAACTGTATTATTTATAGTTTTAAAGGGTGGGGAAACATATGTTGATATATTTTATTTAGTTCTTGATCTTTTCAAGGTTTGTTTAATATTTGGATTTGCATTTACAATCTATATAATTACAACGGATATTTTAAGAAAAAATATAAAAAACAAAATGGATAAAATAAGTAAAACTGAAAATAAGTATTTAGGTTTAAATATTTTTGAAAGAGCATTAGTGAAAATAATGCGTTTATGGAATTTAATAATATTTGGTTTATTTTTTTCATTACTCTTAAGTAATAAATCAATTATAGGTCGAGGGGGTATTCTTTATAATTTAATATATTATTGTTATAATGCTGTTATTATATCATTAGTATTATATTTTATCATTTTAAGTTTTGAATTTATGATGCAATATTGTGTTGAATAAATTGTCATAATATATTAGAAAATGAAAAAAAATTGTTCTAAATGTAATTATAGAATTTTTAAATATTTTGGTTTAGTATTATTATTCTTATCATTACTATTTTCTATTCTAATATTAACAAATTTAAATTATAAATATCGTTAATAGTAAAAAAAAAATGATTATTTTTATAAATTTATATAAGAATTAACAGATATATAATATACAAATGAGCGTACTACTTCCTAAGCAAATTGATGTATCCAAAATCAAGTATTCCGAAGTTAAAACAATGAAATCGGGTGCTAAATCAGTTTATGTTAATTATGGCAATGATAAACTAACTATTCAAACACCTTCTCTTTATCTTCCTTATGGGGTTAGTCCACCTTATTCTGAAAAGAAAGAAGAAGAACCATCTGATAAATTTATTCCAGGTTCAGCACTAGATGTCTCTTTTAGAGGTATGGATGATAATAGTAAAATCAAACTATTTTATGATAAACTTAGAGAACTAGAACAAAAAATTATTGATGATGCATTTATTAATCGTCAAGCTTGGTTTAAAGATGATTTTGATGATAATAAAGCATTTGTAAAAAAACTATTTAGTCCAATTGTAAAGATTGATAAGGATCCTAATACAGGAAAAGAAATTGGTAAGCATCCTCCTACTTTTAAAGCTAAAATTGCATCAGATTATAAAACAGGAGAACCTATTATTGATTGTAAAAATATGGAAAATGAAGATGTAGATTTTAATGAAATCTTTAAAACACTAAAAGGCGCTCGTGCTATTCTAATTGTGCAACTATCTGGTCTTTGGTTTGCTGGAGGCAAATATGGTTGTTCTTGGAAAGTATGTTCTGCTAAATTTCAACTAGCACAATATCAAAAGATTGCATTTGTTAAAGATAGTGATGAAGAAGATAATGCAGTTGAAGAGGAAGAAGAAGATATTGAACCTGATATCCCTGTTGCTTCTCCTAAGAAAAAACAAGTTAAAAAGAAGGAAGTTATTCCTGTAGAAGATGATGAAGAAGAAGAAGAAGCAGAAGAAGAAGAAGAAGCAGTTGAAGAAGAGGTTGAAGAAGAGGTAGATGAAGAAGAAGAAGTTGAACCTGAACCCGAGCCTGAACCCGAACCAGTTAAACCTGCTCCAAAAAAGAAAGCGCCAGTTAAGAAAAAGTAAAAAATGCAATAATTATCAATTGATCAAAATCTTATTTTTTTATATTAAATTTTATTAGATTAATGAAATATAAACTAGATAATATAAATGTTACAAAAAAAATTTATAAGTTGAAAAATGGAATAAATGTTATATTAGTACCATTAGACAAAACTAATTTAGTAAGTATTGATGTAAAATTTAAATTAGGTTATCTTGATGGATATTACTGTAAATGCCCAGAATTACTACATTATATAGAACATTTAGTTGGTCATTTTACCTCAAATAAATATAAATCATTTAAGATTATATCTGATCTTTTACATAAAAATAATGCATCTACTAATGCATATACGTCTAATAATTACATAGGATTTTTTATAGATGGATTATACAATAGTATTAATGTATATTTAGATATAATTTCGAATGGTATTTTTGATTTTTATCCAGATAAAAGTTTAGTTAATAATGAAAAAAAAGCTGTTTATAATGAATTAAATCGTATATTTTCATCAACATATTATAAATTTACAAAGAAATTATTTAAATATCTTTATAAAGATAAATCAGATTATATGATTGAAGGTGTAACAAAAAAATCTATAAATTATTTAAAAAAATATAACACTAATAATATTACTAAATTTATTAAAGATTATTTATTAAATGCAAAAACCATATTAACTGTATCATATGATAAATCAAATACAAAAGAAGTTATTAAACTTATTAATAAATATTTTAATATAAAAATAAATAAAAATAAAAGCAAAATTAGAAGAACTAAACTAAAATTTAAAAATAATAAATTAAAAGTAGTTTATCTAAAAAATACTTTAACTGCTAATAAAAATCAAAATATAATAAAATTTATAGTTTTTTATAAAATTATTCCAAATAGTAAAAGATCTATTTGTTTAGAATATTTATGTAATTTATTTAATAATTTAGACTATAGTATATTTTACGATATTTTAAGAAGAAAATTAGGTTTAATTTATAATATAAATTTTAGTATTAGTATTAATTATACTGAAAATAATTATTCAAAAATATCTATAAAAACACATTGTTCAAAAGAAAATTTACCAAAATTAATTAATGAAATTTTAAATATATTTAATAATATTTTATCAAAAGATTTTACACAAGAAACACTTAATATTCTTTATAAAAATGAAATTAGGGAATTATCTAATATAAATAAAAATGATATTAGTTCTTTTAGTGATTATTATTCTCAAAACCTATTATATAATAATGCGAATAAACTTAAAGATTATAAAGATATATTTAAATTATATAAAAGTATAACATTGAAAGATCTAAGAAAAGAGTTTGAAATATTAAAACATAATTTATTAAATAAAGGTGTTATATTTTATAATGGTAATATTAATTTAAATAAAAAAATAGAAAAAATTAACAATAGAAAATTTAAAATTAATTATGTTTCTTTTTAATTAGTATGAAAATAAAAGGTGGCACGTTTTATAAGTATGATTTATTCACTTTAGGTTTAATTTTTATTGAAAGAGAATTTAATTTATTTCAACAAATAAGTTTAGATTCAGATATTGGTGCTTTTTTACATTCAAATGATTTTGTATCAATTAATAATATATGGGATTCATCAAATTCTATGTCTTTTGTTAAGAAAGATGATGTAAAAGATCATACAAATTATTTCAAAGAAATATTAAAAAATAATTGTCAAAAATTTTTGGATATAATGTCTACATTAGATTTAGATAAGTTAAAAGAATTAAGTAAAAGTAAGTTAGAAGATTTAAGCGATGATGAAATTAAAAATTTATATGATATATTAATTAATAATATATTGTTAATATCTAATAATATTATTTATGATGACTTTAAGGAAAGTAAAAATTTAATTGAATTTAAAAAAGGAAATGAAACTACACTACAGTTTATTAAAAATATGAAATCATTAATTAAAAATGATTCAAGTTATATTAGTGATTTAAAAAAAACTAGTCTTGCCGATAGTGTTATGAGTTATAATGAAATAGAAAACTATTATAATAGTAACTATTATTTTAGTATATTTGATTATTCTAATTATAGATTTAGTCAATTAACCATTATAATAGGATTTTGTGTTCTTTTAAGATTTTCAGGATTATTTACAAGTAAAGAAGATAATTACTATATAATAAATGATATACCACATTGTTTTAAGTTTGTAGATTTGGAAAAAATTAAAAAAAGAGAAAAAAATCCTAAATTTATAAATTTATTTATATATAATTTGCTTGAAAACAATGATGAATATAAAGATGAGATTCTTGCTAATTGGCAACATAATATTTATAAAATAATGGCCAAGATATTATTAGATATAATAAAAATAATAAAAAAAATTTGTAATAGTTCTAAGTTATCAACATCACAGGCCAAAACAAAAAAATCTCCTAAATCTCCTAAATCTGAAAATTCACCCAAAACAAAAAAATCTACTAGATCTGAAACAACACCTGTAAAAAAAACAGCAAGACAATTAGCAATGGAAGCGAATAAAAAAAAATAAATTTATGATTTAATAATATCTTTAATTATATCTTCTTTTTTTTGATAACTAAATATATTGTTAATTAAATTAAATTTTTTATATTTTTTGAACAATTTATTTTTAATAATATTAGGATTATATATCATTTTACAAATATTTATTTCATTTTTTGCTTTACAATTTTGAATAGATTTATAATTATATGCAATATCAATGCAAATAACTTCTATTTCACATAATGAAGGAGTATAACAATATATAAATCCTTTTTTCATTTGTATTTTATTTTATTAAATCATTTTTATATATATTTTAATTAAAATCTGAATCATTATCAATGAAATCATATTCATTTTTAATTTCAACATCAGTATCTGTATCATTATCCTTATAATCAACTAATTTATAATCTATATTGGTTTTAATATTTAATTCATTATCAGATTGATATAATATTTTGTTATATTTTATATCATCATATTTTTTATATTTATTTGGATCAATTAAGATTTCAGTTTCTTTATCATAATTATATTCCTTGCTATCGTAACAATAATCAAATGTATTTTTACATAAAAGTTTAAAAAATGTTTTGAACATATTTATTAATATATATATATATAATAACATTTATATATTAATCATTTTTATTTTTTAAACTATTTAAAATAATATAAAAAAATAATAATATATATTATTAAAGATAATGCAAATTTTTGTTAAAACATTAACAGGCAAAACTATTACTTTAGAAGTTGAATCAAGTGATACTATTGATATGGTTAAATCCAAAATACAAGATAAAGAAGGTATTCCCCCTGATCAACAACGCTTAATTTTTGCAGGAAAACAACTTGAAGATGGAAGAACACTTGCTGATTATAATATTCAGAAGGAATCTACTTTACATTTAGTTTTAAGATTGAGAGGAGGTAGATAAAAATTATTTTTACTTATAAACATATAAAACTATTAGTTTATTAATGAATTATAATATGTCAAATATAACGAATATTACAAATATTACTAATATTACAAATATAACAAATATTAAACATAAATTATATAATGATAAAATTTTTTTACTTTATTATGAATATAGATATGCTATATTTATTGGATTAATATTTGGAAGTATATCATCAATTATATCATCATATGTTCCTTTACTTTATTCTAATATATTGAAAATATTACTAAATGAAAATAATAATAATAATAATAATAATAATAATAATAATAATATTAATTTTTATATAGTATCATACATAATTTATAAATTTGCCTCTAATTTATTTGCAGGTTTGCGAGGTTATATATTTACTAGATATATTCATTATATGTATATAGATTTGAAAAATGATATTTTATCTGAATTTTTTAATAAAGACTTATCTTATTTAAATAGTAAAAAACCTATATATAAAATAGATTTATTAACTAATAATTGTAAAGCAGTTGCTGATTTATATTCTGTATCGACAAATATGTTTGTTAGAAATACTGTTAATATTATTACTGTTACATATATATTACTTAATAAGTCATTGTATATGTATTTAATGTGCATATTTTTAGCATCAATACAATATATAGTAGATGAATGTTATAGTTCAAATATATATAATACAAATGTTGAAAATACAAACAGAAATGAAAATAAACAAAAAGATATGATAACAGATTATATAAATAAGATAGAAACATATAGATCACTTGGATTAGAAAATAAATTATCAAGTAGATTAAAATTTTTAGATAATGAGTTAAAATATTTAAAAAAAAAAGAAGCTAATTTTTATGGTTTAAATTTTTTAGTAATGAATACATTTAATAGCGCAATAGTATGTATTATGATATATTTTGGGAAATATTTAAATATTAATTATAAAAATATTTATGAATTTATTGTTTATACATCAGAAATAGTTAATATTATAAGAGAATTAGTAATTGTTAAAAAGGATTTTATTAAAAATAAATTATCATTAATAAAAATTAAAGAAATATATGAAACTAGTAATGAAAATAATAAGTGGGGTAATTTTATTCATAAAAATAATAAATGTTTCCCAAGTATTGAATTTAAAAATATAGATTTTTCATATAATGAAGATAATAAAATATTAAGTAATTTAAACTTATATATAAGACCTTTTGAAATTATAGGAATAAAAGGACAATCTGGTTCCGGTAAATCTACTTTGCTAAAATTATTATTAGGTCTAATAGAACAAGACAAAGGGGAAATATTAGTTGATAATATTAATATTAAAGAATATGATAAAGAATATTTTTATAACAATATGATATCATATGTTGGTCAAGAACCACATTTAATTGATGGTAATATTGAAAATAATATTTTAATTGATACAGATTATGATGTTGAATTGTACGAAAATGTTAAAATGTTAGTTAGTGATATTAAAAATAATGAAAATACTTTTTTATCAGGTGGTCAAAAACAAAGAGTAGCAATTTGTAGAGCATTTATGAAAAAAACTAAAATATTATTATTAGACGAACCAACATCAGCATTAGATAATGTTAATGAAGAAAAAGTGTGTACATTAATAAAAAAATTATCAAAATTAAATAATATTACTATTATAATAATATCACATAGAGATAAAACATTAAATATTTGCGACCAAGTAATCAATTTTGATAAAATAAAAATAAATTAAAATTTTCCTTTCTTCTTTTTTTTATAATTAAAAAATTTTTCAATTACATTTGCTGTAATATCGTCTTCTATATCTTCTTCAATTGATTTATTATATTTTCTTATTTTGTACAGATAATATATAAATGTAAATGTAGCAATTAAACAAAATATAAATATTAATAAAAATATAAATATACTTATACTTTGCATTTAATTCTTAATATTAGTTTATATTTTAAATATATGAATCGGATATTCTATAAAATGGCCAATAACTATCACTTGGAGGATTTGTTAAATCTTCTCTAGGATATAATGTAACATCATCGTTATTAGTATCTGGTACAACTATAGTAAAATTAGGTATGTTTAAACTATCTAATTCTAAATTGCTTGCCAAATATTCATCGCCAATTATATTTAATTCTTCTATTTTTTCAAGTGTTGCGCTATTTTCAATTAATAATTTAAATAAATAATTTGTATCAATTATTGCCCAAATCCAAGAAAATCTGTTTTTATTTTCCCGATTATCTTCGCTATATTTTATATTATTTTTAGTTAAATCTTCGTAATCTATATACCAGTCGTTCTTATATATACTATCATTTTCATAATTTTTTTTAATTTCATTTATATCATTAATTTTATTAAAATATTTAAACCATTCTATTACTTTTTTATCAGAAGGATCTTCATCGTCTTTATTATACCATTTATATATTATTTTTTGATATTTTGGTAATATTTTAACATAAATATATGGTTTATAATCTTTATTAACAATATCATAATAATAATTATCTTTATCTAAATTATCACTCCACCAAGTACTATAAGCACCAATTGTCGATACACTATCATCATTTTCATAAAATTTATTTTTTTCTAAATAATTTCTTAAATAACTTGCATTGTTAACAATTTGGAAATTATTTTTAAACATTCTTATATCTAATAAAAATATAGTAGCGGCATCATTATTAATTTTTAACCATTTTTGAACTTCTTTATTTGCATTTTCTAAATTAGTGTCCAATTCAGTATTTTTTTTAGTATCTTCTTTTATATCCTTTTTTTTTCAGTATCTTTATTTGTAATTTCAATATCAAATCCTAAATTAAATCTTTTATCTGTAAAAAACATATAGTATGTTATAATAATAATAAGACCAACTATTGATAAATAAATAAATATACTTAGTAATAATGGTTCAGAACATAACATTGCCATTAATAATATACATACAAAGAATATAAAATAATATATTGATAATGTTATTATATATTCTAATAATATTGGTATCATTAATATACTCTATTTAAATAATAATATTTAATTATTATGTATATACGTATTATATATTAAAATAGATAATAGTATGAATACTAATATTAATATACCCTGATTAATATTGGTAGTGATTTCATTTTTTTTTGATAATATTATTAATATTGTAATAAATAATGCTGTAAATATTAAATATATAATTGTATATATATGTAATAATCTCAAATTAAACATTATTATCTTAATTAAATAATATATAATTTATTTAAAATTTTAATATATTATATAAATAATATAAATGTTCGAAATTATTCAAAAATACTTATCTACAAGATATACTTCATTATATATACTTAATAATAATAAAAAATGCAATGATAATTATTATTTACTAAAATACGGAGGTACATATTATTGTATCAAAAATGATTCAAATACAATTGATACTGTAGCTGATAAAAATAGTGAAAAAGGATTATTTTCAAATATTCCAACAAATGCCAATGATCCTATTTATATTAATACAAAAAGACTAAAAGAAAAAGGATATTGATAAAAAATTGATTATTGTTTGATTTATTTTTGTTGTATAAATGGATAATATATATATATTAGAATATTTAGAAATAGATGATGAAGAAAAACCTGTTAGACCAGTTTTATATATTAAAAAGAAAAAAAAGAAGAATTATATAAAAAAATCAATATAATATATATTTATGAAAACAGTATTAATAACAGGAGCAACAAGGGGTGTGGGTAAAGAAATAGCAAAAATGTTTGTTAATAATAATTATAACGTCGTTATAACAGGTAGAAATAAAAACGAATCTACAAAAGTTGCAGATGAATTAAATAGTATAAAATTAAAAAAAAATGTCAAAGGTTATAAACTGGATTTTACAGATTTAGATGGTAGTTCTGAATTATTAAATAAATTAGAATCAAAAAAAATAAAACCTAATTTTCTAATAAATAACGCTGGTACTTTAAATTTAAATAATATAGACAAAATTACCTTTAAAAATTTAGATGTTATGTTTAAAGTAAATTTATATGGTCCATTATTATTATCAAAATACTGTTTAGATATTGTTAAACATAATAATACTGATAAATTATCTGGTATTTTATTTAATGTTCCTCCTTATAATATTGATGATAAAACAACATATCTATTGCCATATATGCAAAGTAAATTGGCCCAAACTACTTTAATGAAATCTTTAGCTAATTTAAATAATAATAATAATGCTTTAATATGTGGTTTCTGGACAAATTTTCCATTATTAACAGATGCAATTATAAAAAAAAATGTAGGAACTAAAAATAATTGTATGCATCCATCAATATTAGCAAAATGTTTAGAGGAATTAATTTTTAATACTTATAATCCTATGCAATATAATTCTAAGGTTATAATTGATGAATTATTTTTAAAAGAAAAAAATATAAATATTAATAAGTATAAGATGGGAAACAATGTTAAAAATTTAGATGATTTATTTATTACTAAATTAACAAAAGATATTCAAAAGAAAAAGGATCTATTTAATAAGTGATTTTTTAAATAAATTATCAATTTCTGATCTTCTATTTGGATTTCTTGCTATCAATAAATTAATCATTAACTTAATATTTGCTTTAAAATACATACTATCTTTATAATTATCTAATATGGGTAAAGGCACTTTTAGATTATTAAATTTTGAGAAAATTTTATTAAATAAACTAATTGGTATTAATTCATATTTGGATTCATATCTTTTACTCCATTTACTTAAATAAATATTAATATTTTCTTTTGTTTTTGTATAAGTTATTATATCATTAAGTAATAATTTATCTTTTGGATAGTAAATAAAACTATATATATAATCTATTAAATCATCGGGAAATCCCTCTGGAATTTTCATAATATATATAAAAAAACATTTAATAATCATTTTTTTAAAAATAGTACATTTCTTTATTTTTTAAAAAAATTTCAAAAGCTTTTTAAAAATTTAAATTATTTTAAGAAATGTACTATTTTTAATATACTCTTCTACATTTTCTTTTTGGATTTCTTTTAATTACTGGTTTATCAGTATCGTCGCTATCGCTATCGCTATCGCTATCACTATCATTATCATTATCATTATCACTAATGTTATCACATTTTATTTTTTTAGAAAATTCAGTTAATTTACTATCAAGAATTCTTTCAATCTTATAAATATAATATGACATCATAAAGTGAATATATAGATTATTAATAATTGTAAACATAAATGCAATTAAATAAGAATGAATAATATAATAATTTTCAAAATACATTAAATTAATATAATCAAAGTTATAATCATAATTACTAAAGTTAGTAAATCTAAGTGAATCAATAATTAAATTAACGTGTTCTTTAAACATATTTATAAAAATAATAAAATGTAATAATCATTTTTTTTTATAATAGTTAAGTAAAAGATGATAATAAATTTGTTTTATTACACTATTCTACTATTGATTTTACTATCTTTGTACATAATATATATTCAAAAATTTAATATTAATAATACTGATTGTGAATGTGTCGATAGTAATATAGCTTATATGAATAAATTAGAAATGCCGCTTTTTATATTTACTGGTTTACTATTTTTATTACCACCTGGGTTTATTTATTATAATAACGTAATGATAACATTAATTTACGTTTTAATCTTATTAACATTTTATATTATTTATATGACTTATGTTATTTCATTACAAAGACATAACATTAAATTATTAAGTAATATTATAAAAAAATGCGATTGTATAGATAAAGAATATTATAATAAAATCTTTAATACAGGATTAATAGTTCAATTAACACAAGGGATAATACTATCCATTATATTATTATTATCATTTAATATAAGAAAAAATAAACATTAAATAATTAAATTAACAGAATTACCAACGCGAATATCTAAATTAACCATAATTTGATAATTTTTATCCTTTAATTTTTTACATAAATTAAAATCTTCACTTGGTACAATATTATATTTTTTACCATCATCTTTATCTATTACAATATTTTCACCATCAAAAAATGGAAATTCTAAACTATTAATAACACTTGCTTTCGTACCAAAAAAGGATAATGCAACATAATCAACGGGTAAATATTTTGTTTTCATATCTTCTTTCCATTTATCAATATCTTCTTGTGATAAATATTGGTAAGAACCATTTGTTTTAAAATAAGCGTTATCAATATTTTGAATTGCATTATAATTAACAGTGTCATCACATTTATATAATCCAGAAACAATATCGTGTTCATCTAATGAAGTAATTAAATCTAAAATTTGTTGTGGTGTAAAAAGCATATTTTTATCGATAGTAATCCAATAATCAAATTTATTTTCATTAAATGGTCTATGAATTTCATTATTTAATCCTAATGTTCTCATTCTTGAATGAATAAGTGAATTATTATCGCCACACGCAATTAAAAATTCATAATTTCCACTTTGCCATAATACACTTAAAGTATTTGTCCAACATAATAAAAATTTAGACGAAAATTGTTCACCTTGAAATGCCAAAGCAACTATTTTCTTTTCTTTTTCTTCCTTATTTGCAGTACTATCCATAATTTATCTAATTAAATTTATAAATATTTCTTTATATAAATTTAATTATTAGGCATCTCTTGTTCATAACATAAATTATGTATATATAATTTATCTAATCTGCCAACTCTTTGTGCTCTTCCAACAGCTTGCTGTTTGTATAATCCTAAAGAATGAAATATAATTACATCTGTAGCACAACTAATATCAATACCGGACCCAGCATATAAAGTATTTAATAATATTACTTTTAATTTGGAGTTTTTAAAGTCATTCAATATATTCATCATATGTGAAGTATTACCTTTTAATTCACCATATGATATATTAGAACTTTTTAATTTATTTATTATTGAATAGAAACCACTTTCATATTTACTAAATACAAGAAATTTACCGTCTTTTTTACTATTAATAATATTAATTAACGTATCTATTTTACTTAAAATTTTATCACTATTATTTGTTTCAATTGTATTAGTTATTGCTATCATATCATCTGTTTCTATTTCTGTTCTACATTCTGGACATTTCTTGTTATTTTTAATCCAATTCATAATACAAATACCACAATAAGAATGTGTACATTTAAGTAATATTGGTTTAACTAAATATTCCATACAAATAGCACAAGATTTACTTTCTAATTCTGAAATTCTATTTTTTAATGAAATTAATCTGTCATTTAATACAGCTAAATCATTTTCTAGTTTTTTAATTTTTTGTTCTTTAACATCATTTTGTAAAATTAAAGATTTTGTATATTCAATTTCTATTTTTTTGTTTTCAATATCTGTATTAATATCTTTTGTAATTAATTCAATCATATTTTCTTCTGTTTCTGCTTTACCACCAAGTTCTCTAATAGCACCTGAAATATCATTTGCATTTAATTTATCTATTACACTATTTGTTATAAAATCTTTAATTGTAGCAAACTGTAAAGACATTTTACATAAATAATATTTCTCTTCTGGAACAGGTAATTTAAAACTACTTCTAATAAAATTTCTATTACATTTAATTAACATTAGTTTAATATTTTTAATATCATTAAAAACGTTTCTGATATCAAATAATATACTTCCGGGTGATCTTATTGAATTTATCATATCTTCATATGTACCAGATATTAACCAAAGTTGATAGTAATGTAATAAAGGTATGAATCTAATTAAATCGTGTGCTTCATCAATCATAATTCTTTTCCATCTATATATTTTTTTTATAGAATTATAATTTATATCATTCATATTATAAATGTCATTATAATATTTAATTAATACATCTAATGTAGTGTTTTTTATTAAAACAACATCATAATTGTCAAAATAATTATTTAATATATCACTATTTTTAAGGATATCATCTTCATTAGGTAGGTTTTTCTTTATAAAATTTAGATTATTAATTGCTATATATTTTAAATTTGTATCTTCTTTTAAAGTTTTTTCCCATTGTACATATACTGGTCCTCTTGGTACTATTACTAAAGTAGTATGATTCATAGTATCATTATTTTTAATTTTTTTATTATTTGTTGAATAACTAAAATAAGAATAGTTTGTATTACTAATATAACTTTTATTATACTCTTTATTTAAATAAATATCATCTAAATTACAAGAAGATATAATTGATAAAGCAGTTAATGTTTTACCGTATCCTACAATATCACCAATTATACCAATATTAGTATTAATTGAATAATCACCTTTTAAACAAGTATTATAAATATCATTATGTTTTTCTTCATCAATATAATAATTAATTTTTCCTGTTTTTTCCATAATATAAGCTTTTTGCAAACAAGCTAACTGATGTGGTTTAAGTTGTCGTCTAATTAATTCATTTTGTTTTTTAATTGGTGAATTTTCATCTAATTCTAAATCATATGTTATATCCATTTATTTAATTTAATATAATAATATATTAAGTAAATTAATAACACATTTATCATTTTTTTATAATTATTTGGTTTAAAAAATAAAAAATTGATTTTTATTTTAATCATTAAAAACATAACTTGTAGTTTATATTACCAAAATGATCGATTCTTTGGATGCACTGAGTAGTCTAACTAATACTAAAGATATTGCAAATTATAAAAGACAGTTAAAAAATTATCATAATCAAGTTAAATATACATCACTATATTTTAAATATTTTGATGAAGAAGATCCAAAAAAAATTAATACCAAACAGTCATATTATTTGGATTTTGCAGCGACAGTTGCTTTAAATTCTAATATGTTTCAAAAGCATGGTGCAATTATTGTATATAAAAAAAATATAATAGGTACAGGCTATAATACTTATACCAATAATAAAAATAATTTTAGTAATCATGCTGAAGTTAATTGTATTAATAATGTTATAAAAAAATATGGTAAAAGTATTTTAAATGAATGTGAACTTTATGTTGTAAGAATTGGACCACCGTGTACAAATAATATATTTAAATACTCTAAACCGTGTATTAATTGTCAAAAAGTTATTAATAAATTTGATATAAAAAAAATATACTACTCTACTAACTATGAATATGATAAACTAATTTGTGAAAATTTTCTTTAAATTTGTAAATTAACACTAGGAATTACTCTTTTAATACTTTGCTTAATTTTTATAGGTCTTTCATTATTAAAAATTTCATTAAATAATTCTTCTCCCGATAAATGTTTTAATTCTAATATTTTTTCTTTTATTTCTGACATTTTTACTGGAATTTTAATCTTTCTTTCATTTGCTTTAATTCTACCAAATTGTGTATTTAAATCCTTATATTTATAATTAAACATAAATTGTTCTATTTTGCCATTTAATGCTTTTTGATGTACTTTTCTCTCCTTAATTGCTATTTGCAATTTTCTTATTTGATCATCTAATTTAAACCATTCATTAACCATCGACTTTAATGATTCTAATTCATCTTCACTAGGTTCAATGTTATTATTTAATACATTACTTATAAAAGAATTACCATCGCCTTTTGTGCTTGTACTCATTTTTTTAATAAATATTAATATTATCAAATCTTTAAATTAATTATTATACTTTTCAATAAATTTTATTAAATCATCATATTCTCTTTTTTTTGTAAATTCTTGTTTACCTTTACCATTTTTATAATATATAAATGTTGGAACTAGATCTACTTGTTTATCTTCTGGTAATTTATCAAATATTTCTTTAATATCTCTATTAATAGATATTAAAGTTATAGTTTTTGAATTTTTATATTTTTTTGTAATATCTCTCCATAAACCTTTAATCATTATGCAATAGGGACATTTATCTGAATAATAATATATAATTGTTTTATTTTTTGGTATTATATTATCAATGATTTTATCCACATTTTTTATTGTCATATTAATTACAGTCATTATATATAAACAATATACTATAAAAAGTTAAGAGAAAATATTACACTAAATTATTTTAAAAATAATATATAGAGTATCAATTAAAATGATTAAACCTTATAATGATTTAGAATATAATAAATATAACAATGATTATATTAGAGTTTCTAAATATGAAAAAAAAAACAAAAAATGTACTGAAACTTATATCGGAAAAATCTGTGTTGATAAATTTAACGAAAAAAGATATATTCCTGACAAAAATATTAAATATGAATTTGTTAAACCATATTCTGATACTATAATAAATATTCCGGTAGATGAATATGATCCTAAATTAGAATCTGATAAATTATCTTGTAAAAATGTTGATTATCTAAATGCAAAATATTTTGATCAAAATACTATAGTTTTAACTGAAACTGATCCAATTAAACCCACAAATTATGATTATGAAAAAGATTTATATATTTTAAGAGGTATACCAATAACTCCTTATAGTTGTAATAAAAAACACGAAAAATATAAAGAAGGATTATGGGTTAATCAATTTCAAGAAAATGATTTCAAATCAAATAATATGTTTAATATTAATACTAAAAAAAAAACTGCTTAAATTTTATTTTTTATTTTTTTTATTAATTCTTCTCTTGTTAAATTAACCATTTTTTTGTTTTTTACCTTATTTGTTTTTATATTTAATTTAACTGCAAATTGTCTTAATGTTTTAAGATTATATATGTTTAAATTTGATTTTTTTATACCGCCACCTGATTGACCAATTAATTGTTGAAAATTGGCTAAATCAGTTGTCATAAATTTGTCTATTATTTTATAAGATTATTTTTTAAATTTAGCAGCAACTATTTTATTAACTAAAGTTTCTTTTTTAACTGGTTTTACAACTCCGTTCTTTTTTGTAGTTACTTTAATATTATATTTTCTGCATTTTTTCATTAAACTATCTTTTGTCATTTTATTTAATAATTGTTTAAATATTTTTTTTTGTTCTTTTAAACCACCACCACTTTGGTTTCCTTCAATTACAGGTTGTGTACTACTAGAAGTAGCTTGCGTAACTTGCGTAGTTGAAGATGATGATGCAGCATTACCACCACTGGATGTAGAAGTTTCAGGAGGAGGAGAACTATGAGTATCTAATTTTTCACAAGAGTAATGTACCCCATCTTGATGCATATATGTTGCAAAACCTCCACGCTTCTTCGCCCCTTTTTTTTTATTTACTTTCTTTTTCTGTGCTTTTCCACCAGATAAAAACATTTTTTTATTCTATATTATAGAATTATTTTTTTTTTGTTAAACAACTATTTATAATGGTTTCTTGACTATAATCATTTTCTGTTAATTCTTTTATTTTTTTTTTCATTTCTTTAACTTTTTTATTTTGATTAACAATTTTTTCTTTTATAGGTTTTTTATTTTTTTTATCAGCATTATCTAATTCATTTTTTAATTTTTCAACATTTTCTTGTTCTATTACTAAATCATTTTTTAATGTTTTTATTTTTTTATCTTGTTCAGATACCTTAACGTCTATATTATAAAATAAAGGATAAGCAAAATTTCTTACATCTTTTTCCCTATTTAAATATGATATATAACCTGCTATATTATCTAAATATTCTTTAGCACCTTCATCTGTAAATATACCCTTTTCATCTAAATAATTTTCTGTGAAAGTTTTATAATCTTCAGGCATTTGATCATTTTCATCTTTCATTAAGTTTATCAATTTAATTAGATGCATAGGGTCAGTTGTATATGGTGTTGCAGTCATTAACAATAATTTTACACTATTTGATCCTGATATTTTGTATGAATTTTTTATCTTTTGATTTATAACTTCAATATTTGGTCTTTCAGAAGGAATTGTATCAACTGAATAAAGTTTATGTGCTTCATCAATAATAACAAGAGTTTTTCTTAAAATATCATTTTCTCCATTTCTTTTTTTCATAATTTTATAGTACTCGTTTCTCCCTTGAAGCATATTTGAAAATTGTTTATAACTAATTGGCATTACCCAATTCTTAGTTAAATATTGTAAATAATTCTTCTTAATGTTTTTAGGAATATTTTCTCCTTGAATAATTTTTCTTCTAATAATTGATGAACATACTTGCTGAAACATATTTTTCCATATGTCTGTTTTTAATGTATGACGTGTTACCCATAATATAGTATAATTGTGTTCTTCAAATCCTCTTGAAGCAATTGATATTGCTGAACAAGTTTTACCAGTACCTACACTATGCCATAATAACAATCCATTATAAGGTGATTCGTGAGTAAAATATTTAGATACAAATTTTTGAGTAGGTGTTAAATCAATTAATCTTTCATCTTTTGGAGGCAATGATGGTGGTTTATTTTTTTCGGGTTTTGGTTCTGATTTAATTTCCTTTTTATTATTTTTAAATTTCATTATAGGTTCAGATTTAATTTTTTTACTTATTTTTTTAATTTTATTTAATATTGGTTCTGATTTTGCACCACCTAAAGATTTTGCTTTTTTTTTATTTTCTATTTTTTTTTCACTTTTTTCTTCGCAACCATTTTTAACAATTATTTTTTCCCACTTAAAATCGCTGTATTTTTCTCTAATGATTTTTCTTATTTCTAAAAATTTTTTTCTATTTTTAACAGTTTTAGTTAAATTTGTATTTAATCCTTTTTTTCTTTTGCCTTTTATACCACCACCTTTACTCTTAATATCTAAAGGATTTAATATTTTATTACCTAATTTTAATTTTTTTTCAGAATTGATTCTATAATTTGTATATAAGTTATCTTCATTATTTGTATTACTAAATTTATCATTAATTTGATGTATATTTTTATTTAATTCATAATCAATTGCGCCATATTTTGTTATTTTTTCTAATTCAACAGAAAATAAAATTTTTGTTAAGTCTAAACCACTATTATTCATAAATAAATCGTGAGTAAATTCCTTTTTATCATTTTCCATATAGGAATTATATTTAAAAACGTGTAATGGCCAGCCAATATTTTCTTGAAATTTTAATCCTTTTTGACCACAAAATCTAGTACCTCTACCTATAACTTGTTTTTCATCAGAACGAGTTATTAATGGTTCAAATATATGTAAATATTTAACATCAAATAAATCAATACCTTCTTTATATCCTTGATCTAAAACAATAAATCTTATTAAAGAACCATTAATATTTTCAGGTCTAGAGTTATATTTAGCAATTATACTTTTTTTTAATTTCATTGAAAAAGGTTTATCATATAATTGTACACTACATAATAAAGCAAAATTTTTATCTTTAGTTTTCAATAAAATCTTATCATCTTTTAGTTTTAAATCTTTTTCATAAACATTTTTATAACCATCTGATAACATACTTGCTGCTATCATTTTAGCACCTGCTGAAGATTCTTTTATATCAGTATATATTATATGTTTAAATTTTTTATTATGATTTTTCATATCACTTGCATCTAATTCTTTTATATTTTTTAGTAATTCTATAACTTTAGGAGATGTAATTGGCAAACTTTTTTTAAAACTATTTAAATCAAAATTACTTTTATCTAATTTATGTTTTTTATCTTGATATGAAAAATTACTAGATTTTCTAATACATAGTGCATTTTTATTTATTTTAAACATTTATTCTAATTTATGAATATAGAAAAATAATTTATATATATAGTTTAATATGATAAAATATATTTTATCAGTTATATTTATAATAATAATTATAATAATACTATATTTTAGTTCAATACAAGAAAATTATGCAAATTATATTTTAGAATCTGATACAGATAATGCTCCAATACAGCGTACTGAAACTATTACAATAACATCATATAGAAATGTAAAAAAACCAAAAACTAGTGATACAACTGTTTATGAACCTTTACCAACTACCCCACCAACTACTCCACCTGATACTCCACCTGATACTCCAACTACTCCAATTAGTTCTCAGGAAACAATACCTTCTGTGTCTGTAGAAAGTGAAGAAACATTTGATATATCAGAATATGAAACGTCAATAACAATTGATTTATATAATAATAAATTTGGTGTTAACTGCTTTGCTTTATCACAAGAAGGAAATATTATATTAGTAATTCCTAATGATAATAATTTATTATATTTAACAAGAGATGGAGGTGTTAATTGGAATTATAAACAATTACCTAAAAATAATAAATGGAAGAATATATATTTATTAGAAAATAATAACTTTAATTTACTTGTTTTAATGGGATTAGAAAAAAATATATATATAAGTAGATTTTTGGGCGATGAGTGGAATCTAATTAGTGAGTATCAAGGTAATGATATATGTTATACAAATGATTTATCACTAATTTATATTGCAACAAATAAAGGTATATTATATAATAGTAATAATGGGGATTTAACATTTGATGTAGTAGGTTGCAATAGCGAGTGTTTAATTAATTATAATAGTTATAATGGTGTTTATAAGTTTAAGGAATTAGACCAATCTGATATTTTAAATAAAAATATAAAAAAAATTGCTTGTAATAAATTTGGTAATATAATTATTTTAAATATTGATAATATGTTAAAACTTGCCAAAATTAAAACTAATGAACAAGAAAGTAATGGAGAAATTAAATCATATAATAGTGGAAATAGAACCCCTTTATATGATTTAGTAGATTTATCTAATATGAAGTTTCTTTGTAATAATTCGCCAGATAAAGAATTATGTGATATGATTAATAATATTAGAAATCCATCATTTTTATTTAAATACAAAATGTCGTTTTTTCCAAGCAGTGAAGGTGAATTAATTTTAACAGATAATGGTAAATTATATAAATATATTTTTGATGAATCTAAATCTGATGTATTTGAAAAATATAATATAGAAGATTTAAATCAAATTAATCAACTTGAAAATATAGATATTAGTTTAATAACAAATGATAACATAAGAGATAAAAATATAACACAAATTATTAAATTTACAGATCCAACTGGAGACAATATAATGGGTATAATTGATAATAAACAAATATTTGTACAAAATAAAAATAAATATTTACTACCTGAAATAAATTTAGATAGTAATAGTGAAATAACAAAAATTAGTACAAATAAAAATGGTAGTAAAGTATTAATTTTAGCAAATAATAAATTATATATAAATATAGATTTCTTAAATAATAAAAATTATTTTATAGAATTAGAGTATAATATATAAACATAATTTAATATAATTTTTTTATGTTTTCTTATATTTATAATAAATGTTTAAATTTGTGCTTTACTAATGAAAATGAAGATTTGCATGAAAATTTATTAGATAAAAAGGCAACATTAACAATTGAAGAATATATTGAAAAAAAAAAATATTTAGATAATTCTATGCATTATTACAGCAAACTAGAAGAACACGTCTAATTTTTTTTATACAAAACAGATCGTTTATTATTATTATAATTATTTTTTATATTTTCATTTGAACTTGATACCCATTTATTTTTATTTTTTTCTTTTTTATTTGGAACGACATTTTTACTTTCTAAAAATTCTTTATAAATGTTATTATCATCTTGTCTTTTCCAATTCTTTTTTTTAGGATTATCTAATTCTTTTTTTTTACGAGCGATTTTTTCTTCTAATTCTTTGAGATTTATATGATTATATACCATTCGTTGAATATCATTATGATGATAAACATTATTAAAATAATTTGTAAATTTATCCATAAAATTATCTTTTTTTGAAGAAGTCATTAAAATCACCTCTTTATTTACAAAAATATTATTTTTTATCATATCTTATTTTTTTTGTTTCATCTATATTATTATCTATATGAGTTTCATTATACTGTAATGATAATTTATCATTAATAACAGGAACATAATTTCTTAATATTTCTAATCCATCTAAACTATTTGGTTTTTTATAAACTTTTTCGTCATCATCATCTATATTTAAATGTTTATTTATATCTTTTTTAATATATTTATACATATCCATTGATATATCATTTATTTTTCTTATTAATATTGCCTCGTCTTTATTCCAAACTCTTGCTATGTCCTTTTTCATATTATATATTAAAGTGATTGAAGCACCCCATAATAATCCTAATCTGTCTAGTTTCATCTTTTTTGCATAATTTCTTAAAAATAAATTATAAACTATATTTGCAAATTCATCATTATATGTTATAATATATAATCCCCACATATACCACATACTATCACTATCCGAATGATAAAATTTAGTTTCAAATTTATAAGTTTTACGAGATATGTAATCAAATATGTCTTTTAATTTATTTGCTAATTCAAAACATACATCCTTTTCATTTATTTTTTCCATACTTAAATTTTCTACTTCATTTAGTATATTTGTAATACCTGCTATTATTAACTTAGATATATCATAAGTTTCGCTATTGGGCGGTGGAATAATATCATCATAACGTTTAACTAAAGTATAGTCTATATCAGAGTTTGAATTATTAAATACGTCAATAATTTTTTCCCTTAATTTAGCTATTGTTAAAAAACCAGATTTTGAAACAGGTTTTTTAATATTTATATCACATACAATACATAACTTTGTAATTAATATATAGATATTTTTAATTACAATATTATCACTGTTTATAAATTGATAAGTTTCTTCAACGACATCTATCCATAATCTTATATCATATATAGATATAAATGAACCAATATATGAACATATTGATATAAATGTATTTTCTATTATTTCTATATTATTTGTACCGTTTTCTAGGATTATTTTTGTTATTTGATATAAACTATTATTAATATCTCCTTTGTAAATTAAATCATATAATTCTTTATTATACATTATTAATTATAATAACTATATTAATTATATTTTATAAAACACATTACCATTTATCTTTTTTTAATTCTTCAATAAAATCACCTATTTTTGGATAATTATAACCCTTATAATATTTATTTAATATTGATAAATGATTCTCAAATTTTAACATTTTTTTCCAGGAAACAAAATCTTTTAATTCTTTGTTTTTAATTTGTGATTTAAACTGATTTTTATCCTGATTTAAAATATATTTTGTTGCTTCAATCATAACATTTTTACCAATAAAATTTGTCATATAATTATGTCTTATTGTTATAAACCATCTTGTTAAGTTTTCTTCAATAGGAAGCATAGATACCCCAATAATAATATTTTTTTCTTTATCTTCTGGAATAGATACACGAGACCAGGTTGTTGATGGATAAATAACTTCATTATAGTTATTTGTTAAATCATCAATTTTCATATCATAGTTTAAATGTTTAACAGTATTTTTCGCCGTATAATCAAAACTAATACCTATTTTATCATCATATTGATGCATTTTATAATTTTTTGCTGCTTCTTTTTCTCCGAATCCTAAACCATTGTGAATAAATTCAGGATGATTTAAATCCATTGAATTATATATAGCATATGGCAATGATTCATCCATATCAATGGTTAAATAAGAAGAAATATAATTTTTTTGATTATATGGTATTTTAGGTATATTTTCATTAATAGGATTATATGACCACCACAATTTATCATCAAATTCTTTGATAATACCACATTTATCATCTACATTATGTTTAATACCATGATAAGGGCATAATAAGTTGCCATTACATATTTTACCTTTATCTAATTTTGATCCCATATGTTTACACGCATTTAATGTGGAAATAATAGTATCATTACTTTTCCAAGCAATTAAAGGAATTTCTCCGACATTAAAAACATAAGGTTTATCTTTTTTTATATCATTTTTGAATCCAATACAGTTCCAATAATTATATAATGGCAAATTATTATTTGTTGTATAACAAGATATTAGCTTAATAAATATAAATAAAATACAAAATCTTTTCATATTTAATTAAATAATATATTATTTTAATCTTTAAACTTTTTTAACAAAATACCATTATCTATCGTTATTGCATTATCTAAACTTTCTATTTCTTTTATTTGATTACGTTCTGTTGTTTCTAATATTTTTTCAATGTAAGGTGATACTAATTTTGATAATATATCAGATGCTTTTTTTCCATCAATACTTGGAATATTTGCTACACAAAACAAATTAATATTATTAAATTTAATAATTGGATTGTCATATGTTGTAGGTTTAGATTGCGTTGTCATACCACCTTGATCAATTGAAACATCTATAAATAATGAATTATTTGGCATTAAATTTAATAAATCATCATTTATTAATTTATATGTTTCTTTACCACTAACATAAATTGAGCCTATAATAATATTTGATTTTTTTAGAAGATATTCTAGATTTTTAGTATTCATTTCAAATATTTTTATATTTTTATTAAATTCATCTATCATTTGTAATTTTTTATAATCATTATCAATTAAATTTATATTTTTATATCCTAATTCTAATGCTTTATTTAATGCTGCATTGCCTACATTTCCTACTCCTATTATTGTTATTATATTTGTTAAATTGTTTTTAAAAAATTTATCTGCTTCAATAACCGAATTTTCTCCTGCTAATTTAGACATTGGAGATAATATTATATTATTTTTATTTTTATCTTGAATAATTTCATATGGAATACACATTGCTTTACTATTAATCATTGCTTTAATTAGATCAGGATTTCCACCAAAGTGAAAAAAAGTTAAAATAATATGATTTTCATTAATAAAATTAAATTCTTCTTTTTGTGGTTCTTTAACTTTTATTATTAAATTGGCATTACTAAATAGTTCACTTTTATTACATAATATTGCTCCCACTTTTTCATATTCACTATCAGTATAAGATGACTTTAATCCAGCATCATATTCAACATAAACTTTTGTTATTTTTGTAAATTTTTCTATATCTTTTGGAATAATTGACACTCTTTTTTCATTTTGTTTAATTTCTTTTGGTATACCTATGCTATAAAACATTTTATATGTAAATATATAATTATTATATTTAAATAAAAATAAAAAAATTAATTGTCATCTTCCTCATCACAATCAATTTCAGCCGACGGTCCATATTTATCTTCTTTTGAACCATTTTTCTTAACAAGTGTTTTGCCATCTCCTTTAAATTTTCTTTTAATAGGATAAAATTCTATTTCAATATCTAAATCTTTACCAAATTTATATTCATCATAATAATCAGTGCTTCCACCAATTAAATATATACGCATTATATCTTTTACTTTATGTAAATCATACCATACTTTTGTTCCAGCAATTGGTTTTTTGCTTCCATTATTGACTGAAAATCCTCTTTTTTTATCTTTATTTTTAGTATAATAATTATCATGCCATAATATTTTAGATACATATTCAGGAATTGTTATTTTATCTTTTAATTCTGATTGTAAAATAGATACTACTTCGATATCACTTCTTTTAGAAGCAACTTCGTTAAAAATATGACCTAAATCTAATTGTCCTTCTTTATGTAATTCACCAAAATGTAGTAATACAGCATTTTTTTCTATATTTTTATTTAAATATTTTATAATATTTTTCACCTCGCCAGAACTCGAATATTGATCTGATTCATCATTACCTAGAAACATTACTACATTTTTATCTTTAACAAATTTTTTTAATGATTTTAAATCTATTTCACTACACATTTATATAAACTATATATATAATAATAATTATATATTGCACGCATATATTTCTTCAATATTTTTATCAATATAATTTTTATATTTAAGTATATTTTTATAACATTTAACAATAGTTACCTCTGATACACTACAAACTTCAGAAAACTGTTTTTTAGTATATTTTAAATTATTTACTTGAGAATAATAATATAATATACCAGCAGCAGATGATGTAGGTGAATTATCATTCATTATTTCATTTTTTTCTAAAAAATCTATTAGTTTTTTACAATTATCAATATCCTCCTTTTGCATATTTAAATGACTTCCAAATCTTGATATAAAATCTTTTGGATTTGAAGATATTACATTAATTTGTAATAATTGTTGAAATCTTGAATTACCTTTATTTAAAACAACATGACTTATATTAAACATATTTGCAATTTCTTTTGAACTTCTTGGTACATTATTTACAAGACAAGAATGATATATACAAGATGCTATTAATCCTTCTTTATTATCTCCTCTCGATATTTTTTTTTCTGATGTTTTTTTATAAAATATTTTGGCATCATCTACCACTTTTTGTGATATTCCGTGATTTGAAGTTAATGTTTCTAATTTATCAAATATATTCCACAGTGTTCTTTCATCATATGGCATAGCATTCCACATTTGATACATTCTAATTCTTTTCATATCAATATTATCTTTTTTACCACCACCAATTACAGAACCTAATGAAGATTTGGGTAATAAATGATTTGTTGGCATTCCACATCTTGCTGGATCAGAATCTTTATTATCTTCTGAACCATAAAATCTCCATTCTGCACCTGTATCTATATATTTATCAATAATTGTATTGCATTTATTACATATATTCATACCATCCTGTTCTATAATATTTGGTTCATCACATTCACATATTTTATGTTTATTTTTTTTTATATCAGAATCATCTAAATCATTTTTAATACTGTCATATAAATCCCATAAATCAAAATCGTTAGACATATTATTAGAAATAATAATAAAGAATCATTTTTTATATAATTCTTTAATTAAATTATTGATTTGTTTTTTATTATTATAATTTTTTATAAATATATTATCTTCATTTTGTAGTTCTTTTATAATATTATTATGATATATTTCATTATTTGATGGAGGATAATCTATATACCATTTTATTAATGTATCTATATTAATTATTTTATCAATACTATAATTATATTTAAATTTCATATATAATATTGCTCTTGATATTATTCCCTTTGAATTATTATTAGGAATAAATATTTTTTTTTTATGATTTACATAATTATTATTTTCTAATTGAATCCATTTTGATGTATTGATTATATTATGTTCTTTATACCATTCTTTAGTTTTAATATCATATTTATATTCAATTATATCACAAAATTTGTAATTAGATCTTGCATTATTTATATTTTTACTTGTTTTTACAATATTATGCATATCATTTTTAGCTAATTTATCAATATAAGATGATGGATATATATGTTCTAATGAGTACACATTTTTTCTTGTACTTTTATTTTTAATATTTATATTTGTATATAAAGTTGGCATTAACTCATCATAAATTAGAATATTTTTACATTTTAAGACTGAATAATATTTTTTTTGATTAATTTTGAAATTATTTGTGAAAAATAAAATATTAGAATTTAACTTAACAATATTTGTAAATAATAATATCATTAAAAAAATTTTTTTATAAAATAACATATAAAATTTATATTAGTTATTTACTATTATGAAGATAAAAAATTTTTTTAAAAAATATATTGAATATAAATGTAAAATAAATAAAAAAAGAAAACGAGATACAAATGATGATATTACAATTTGCTTTAAAAAACTAAAGTTAATTAGTAATAAAAATTATATTCTAAATGATAATAATTTATTAATTCTTTATGGTTTTATCTAAAAAAAAATGATTATTTAATTAAAACATTATTAATTAGAGTGCTAACAGCAATCTTTAATAATAAAATATAATCAAAAGCACTCTGTTTTTTTATTTTTATTTAAAAATAATATACAATATAATTAATAATAAATGAAATATATTTTTTTATTTTCTTTGTTATTAAATACTGCTTATTCATATACTACAATTGCATCACTTCTTCCTAATAAAAATTTAAACAATTTTAATTCAAGAAGAAATTTACTTTATACTTCACTTGGTGGAATATCTATTTTTGAACTTGCTAATGCAAAAAAAGCAAGTGCTTATACTATTGGAAATAATCAAAAAAATCTTAATAATATTCTTTATTATATAGAACAAGAACAAGAAAAAATTTATAATAACTCAATTCCATCAGTGTGTTATATTAGTACAGAATATACTTCTATTGCTAGCAATTTTAATCTAAATAAAGATGATCTTCCTAAGGGTGTAGGAACAGGATTTATTTGGGATAAAAAAGGACATATCATAACTAATTTTCACGTTATTAATAAAGTAGATAATGCATTAGTTACAATTACTACAAATAATAATGAAAAATTTACATATAATGCTAAATTAACTGGTGTTGATCCCGATACTGATCTTGCTGTACTTAAAATTGATGCACCCGAAAAGCATCTTCAAATAATTAACTATAATAAAGATGTTAAAACCCGTGTTGGACAATTTGCTTTTGCAATTGGTAATCCATTTGGTCAAGATCATACAATAACAAGTGGAATTATTTCTGCAAATAACAGAGAACTTTCTGCTCCTACAGGTAGAAAAATTTATAATGTTATTCAAACAGATGCCGCAATTAATCCAGGAAATAGTGGAGGGCCTTTATTAAATAGTAAAGGTGAACTAATTGGTATTAATACAGCATCACTTGGTATGGGTGTTTCGGCTGGTATTGGATTTACAATTCCTATTCAAAATGCATTAAAATCTATTACAGAAATTATTGATACTGGTTTTGTTGAAAGAGCAATTATTGGTATTTCATATATGGAAAGAAATCCTACAGAATTAGAATCAGAAAAAACAGGAATTCCAATTATTGATAAAGGTATTTTAATTTTAGAAGTACCTAAGGATAGTCCTGCAGAACTTTCTGGTCTAAAAGGTATGGCATTTAATAATGAAACAAAAAAAGTAGATAGACTAGGTGATATCATCATTAAAATTAATAATGATGATATTAATAATCCAAATGATCTAAATAAAATACTAAAAAAATATAAACCTGATGATATTGTTGAGCTTAAATATATTAGAGATAATAAAGAAGAAACTACTAAACTAAAACTGGGGAAATATAAAGGTACAACATTTACAAAACTAGAAAGTGAAAAAAAATTAGATGATGATGTTCGTAAAATTGATATTCCACTTAAAGATCTTGAACCTAAAATTGAACCTAAACTAAATTAAAAAAAATGATAATTTATTTTTATTTTAATATTATTATAATGTTTGCAAAGTATTTTTCCTCTTTATTATGTCTTTTAAATGTTTATTTTCTAAAAACTGTATTAATTTGTAAAGAAAATACACCAAATTATATTAAAAATAAATTAATTGTGGTTAATACTCATAAAAATAATTTATATAATAATAAAATCAGTCCTTATTTAATTAATATTAATAATAAATATATTAAATATAAAACTAAATTTAATATTATTAAAGAAAATTTGCAAAATATTACTATTCCTAGGAGAATGTAAATTATTTATTATTTGATACTAAATAACAAGATTCTAATTTAAATTTATTATTTTTTTGTTTTATAAAATTCCATCTGTAAATAACATAATGTAGTTTAGATTCATCATTTTCTTTTGGATAATGCATATCATTAAACTGTATACTATTATAAATCATTGTATTATAATCAGCATAAACTTTTGTATCTACTTCATAACCTTCAATAACATCTATATCTGATTTATCAATATATTGTCTATAATCACTAATTGTATATTTAGTAAATTTACCTAATAAAATAGCATATTTACTGTCATTAAATGTATCTTTTAATTTTTCAGTTGAAGTTAATTTAATATAATTTGATTCAGAACAAAATGATTTTAAATTTTCTAAAGATTTAATATTATTATCATTTTTAAAACTTGTAAATATATTATTAATTATACTTTCAATTTCACTGTTTTTTTCTTTTACTGATTCATTATCACTTTCATTTGATACTTCATTTGGGATTTTTAATTTAGGTAAATCAATTGATGATTTTTGTGCTTCAATAATTTCAATTATTCTATTTGCTTCCATTCTTAATTCCTCTATTGATTTTTCATTTTCAGCAAAAACTTTTCGCGTATATACTAATGGCAATATTGATAAACATTTTTTTCTATTAAATTTAACAATCATATTTAAATTATTAAATCCTAAAGTAGAATAAATCAAACAAAAAAATATAAAAAACCTTTTCATAATTAATATAATTAATATAATTTGTATTTATATATTTTATTTTATTGTATCTGGTTTAAATATGTATTCATTCTCTTCTTCTATATCTGGTTTAAATATATATTCATAAATATATATGGTAGACTCTATTTTTTTTCTACAATTAGGGCATTCATTATTATTAATTTTAATTTGTTTAATACACTTATTACAATACAATCTATGACCACAAGGATATAGTGCCTGTATATTGCTTAAATTGTTAACTTCAAAACATATAGCACACTCTACATATATATCATTTCCAATAATTAGCGGTTTACAATCACTATCTTGATCGCTATTATTATCTTTTACTTTTAATTTATCATCATTATCTAATATTTTATTATTTTTTTTATATTTTAAACAGTCTGATAATAAGTTTATAGACAAACAACCAAACATTATGTTTTATTATTATATTATAATATAATTAATCATTTTTTAAATATTAATTTGATAAAAATAATTATTATTTACTTAATCTAGATCATCTTCTGGTACATTTTGTGGCATTTCTTCTGGCATTCCTTGTGCTTGACCTTGATTTCCATAAAGTTTCATCATTAAGGGATTGGTTTTAGCTTCAATTTCTTTTTGTTTAGCATCGTATTCTTCTGTTGAAGCATTTTGATTTTCATCTAACCATTTAATACCTTCTTCTACAATTGGTTCTAGTTCTTCAAGAACTTCTTTAACTTGTTCACTATTTTCATTGTTTGGATCAGATTTTACATTATTTTTAAGATTATAAATGAAATTTTCTAATCCATTACGTTTTTCGATATTTTCGCGTTTTTTATCATCTTCTTCCTTAAATTTCTCGGCTTTTTTAACCATTTCTTCAATTTCTTCTTTGCTAAGTCGTCCTTTATCATTTGTAATTGTAATCTTATTTGATTTCCCTGTACTTTTATCTGCTGCTGAAATATTCATAATACCATTTGCATCAATATCAAATGATACTTCAATTTGTGGAACACCACGTGGTGCAGGTGGAATTCCATCAAGATGAAAGTTTCCAAGCATATTATTATCTTTTGTAAATCCTCTTTCTCCTTCATAAATTTTAATATCAACACCAGGTTGGTTATCAGCATATGTAGAAAACACTTGAGATTTCTTTGTTGGAATAGTTGTATTTCTTTCAATAATCTTAGTCATTACGCCACCTGCTGTTTCAATACCAAGTGAAAGAGGTGCTACATCAAGAAGAAGTAGTTCATTTGTTTTTTGATTACCTTGTCCTGTTAGAATAGCAGCTTGAACTGCGGCACCATAAGCGACTGCTTCATCAGGATTTAGTGATTTATTGAGTTGTTTACCATTAAAGTACTCAGATAGTAAATTTTGAATGCGAGGAATACGTGTTGTACCACCAACAAGTACAATTTCATCAATATCACTTTTTGACATTTTGGCATCTGTTAGTAAACGATTGATAGGATCAATTGTTCTTTTAAAAATAGGATCTGCTAGTTGTTCAAATTTTGCTTTACTTAGTGTATGAACATAATCTACACCGTCAATTAAAGAATCAACTTCAATTGAAGCAGATGAACTAGAAGAAAGATTTTTTTTAGCTTTTTCAGCTGCGATATTTAGACGTTTAAGTGCTCTTGCATTTTGTTTTACATCAGTCTTATGTTTCTTTTTAATATCATCACATAGATAATCAACAATAATGTTATCAATATCAGAACCACCAAGATGTGTATCGCCACCAGTTGCTTTAACTTCGAAAATACCACCATCTAAAGTTAAAATAGATACATCGTGCGTACCACCACCGCAATCAAATACAATAATATTTTTTTCCTTATCACTATCATTCTTATCAAGTCCATATGCAATTGCTGCAGATGTTGGTTCATTAATAATTCTAAGAACTTCAAGACCAGCAATTGTACCAGCATCTTTTGTTGCTTGTCTTTGTGAATCATTAAAATAAGCAGGTACTGTGATTACAACTTTTTTAAGTTCGTGTCCTAGATATGATTCGGTGGTTTCCTTGAGACGCTGAATAACCATTGCCGAAATTTCTTCTGGATGAAATGATTTTTCTTCTCCTTTATGCTTTACATTAATTTGTGGTTTATTATTACTATCACCTGTTACATTAAATGACCATAGTTTTACATCTTTTTGTACAGCAGGATCATCAAATTTTCTTCCAATTAGACGTTTAGCATCATAAACTGTATTTTTAGGATTCATTGTAGATTGATTTTTAGCAGGATCTCCAACTAATTTCTCATCATCTGTAAAACCTACATATGACGGAATAATTCTAGAACCTGTATTCATATCGGGAATAATTTCAACTTTATCATTTTTCCAAATAGCAGCACAGCTTGTTGTTGTACCAATATCAAAACCAGCAGCAATTTCAACGGACATATCTTTTAATTAGTTTATCAAGTTTATTCTTTAAATATTTTTATTATTAAACTCTTGTTATTTTTTTACGTTTATAGTAAATTGTAAATGATACTTTAACTCTATATACTCCATCTTTATCTATTTTGATTGGTTCATGTTCGCCAAACTCATTTGTTTTATATAATTTAACTGTAAATCTTTTTAGTTCTGGTAATATTGGATTTAATATTACTGTATTTGTATCATTTGGTCCACAACTTGTTCCTGTTAATTCATTTTTAAAAATATAATTATCATCTGCTAGATCATTTGTTATATCAATTTTGTCATAATATATTTTATCTGTTAAATATGTTTTGCTAATAAGTAATTGATTATAATCTATATAATTATCATTTACTATTGCAGATTCATCATTATTATTATTGTATAATACTAAATTTCTATAATTATTACCATCAGTTATATCAAATCTAGTTATTTCTTGTTTTGCACCTTTATATATATAACTTGTATTACCTAAATTGTCATAATCTGGTAAATAATATGTATTTTCATTAAACATTATATAATCATTTTTACTAACAGTACCCATTAATCCCATAGACGATAATTCTTTTTCAGTAAAATATTGCTTAGTAATTGGTACATATTTTTCACTATTAAATTCTACGTATATTTTATAACCAATATTATTAATACCAGTTAATTTCCATTCTTGTAAACTTAATTTAGTTTTTCCATCTTTTGCATTAATTGTATAATAATTTTGATTACTTCTTATATACGATTGATCATCTATATCATCAAAATTGATTTTAGAACTATCATAAAGTATATTAAAATCAATATTATTTTTTACTGTTTTTCTAATTGGTTTGTAAATTATATCAACATTACGATAATATAAATTATTAAGTAGAGTATTGGTATCAATCCATTCATCAATAACAATTTCTACAATGTTTGGTGGATTGCCTGAAAAATATGTGGATCTATTTTCAAATATGTCTTTTATTGTGCCATAATTTGCATGATTGCGTATATTTATTGTATATGCTCCTTCGTCTATTGTATCTACTTTTTCCCATTTCAAAAAATCTATATCTGACAAATAATGTCTTATATATTTGTTATCTATTTGATTTCCAGGAGGTACTGGATTTTGATCATCTGTCCATACTGACCAATTTAAAACGTCATAATTTGCAAAAAAATATTTTATTGTATTTTTTCTATCTAAAGTATCTACAAAATTTGTATTTATATTTGTATTAACTTTCATCCAATTTAAACCAGGATGTAAATACTGTAATAATTTATAATTTTTTAATTCTCTACCCATGCCTTTACTTGTTGATTTCTTCCATTTAGTTCCTAAAACATAATTATCAATATAATAGCGTTTTTTTACTTTATAAAAAACATTTTGATCTTTAAAATATTTTACTTTAATTTGCTTATCGTCTGAAGTTTTTTCTTGTATTACATCTTTTAAAGTATCTGTTAATATATTACTATCAATATTCAAAATATTATTTTCTAACCAATTATTGTTATCTAATAAATTATATAAATCTACATAACCAGCAACATTAATTTGTTCATAACTATCTGGATTATCAAATTCTCTTTCCCATTCTAAACCATATTGTAATAAATTATCACCTTTAATAGGTGCATACTTTTTTTCTTTAACAATAATTCTATCAATACCATTAATATCAATATAAACTTCGTCACCCTTTTTAAAATATTTGATTTTTTTGTCATGATCAATTATACTTCTATATTCGTATGAACTATTTACAAAAATTTCACTTTTTAATGTTTTAAAATAAATACAATTTTTAATATCATCGTCCAAATCAACATATATTTCCGTATTATTATTTTGTAAATTACAATTTAAACTATCAATATGTATTGTATATTTTTCTAATTTATCTTCTATCTGTAAATTATTATCCATTCTATATTAATAGATATTTTTATTATTTATATAAAGATTTTGTCTAATTATTAAATTATATGAAAAGCTATATAGAATTTTATTACAGCAATTTTCTTTGTATAATATATAATTTAATATCTATCTTTTTTATTATAACAAATATGTTTATTCCACTTTATAGTGATGAAATATTATACTATAATAGTAATATTATTACAGATATTTATATAAATTATAAAATAGATAGTAATATTATTAGAAATGATTTTATTAATTTTATGAATTCTATTATAAAAAAAAACGAAGAATTTATTACAAATAATAATAATTTTAAAAAAGAACAATTAAATTTAGAAAACTTTATAATAGATAATACATACACTGATTCTGAATCTGATTCAGAATCAGATTTAGATGTTAATATCAATAATAAATCTAATGATATTATTCCATCATTAGTTAATTTAATTGATAATAAAAAAAATTCCAATAGCGACAATTTTATATTTGAACATTAAATTTTTAGTAGCGAAAGTCTTTTAAACCAATTTTTTTTATATATATCTTCTTTTGATAACTCTTTTCCATAACATTTTTTTAAATATCTTTTTTTAGTACCAACATTTTTAATTAATCTTTCATAAAAATTTATATTATATTGTGTGTCTTTTAATGTCGATGTTATTCTATTTTTATCAATATTAGAAGAAATTAAATAAGATATATAATAACTATATAAAAAACACAAAATAGTATCGTAAGATCCTAAAACAAATCCATTTTTATTTTGTACTGAAAAACAATTGTTTTTTACTTTTACTATTGATATTAAATTTATAAAATTATTATTTTCTAAATCTAACAATTGTATTCTTGTTCTAACTTTTAGTATATCAATATATGAACTTGTATTTGGTTTGCGTATTATTATTATTTTGTATTTATTTTTATTTACAGTTTTATTAACAATATCTATTATATTTTTAACAGTTTTTTTATATGTCGTACTTAAAATCTGAAGTAAATACGAATATTTGTTAAATCTACAACAGTTTATGTTTTTTATATTTTTAAGCAATTTAATTGCATATATATCTATAATAGGATTCTTATTTTTTTTAATATAATCTAATAACATATTTTTGCATTTTAATATATTTTCGGGAATTTTGGTAAAATTTTTTTTTTTAACTTTTTTATTTGGAAAATAACTTTCTTCGAATAGTTTTAATCTTTTGTCTATTTTTTCCCATCTATAATATGATCCGTCTGGTCTAGAAATTTCGTAATGTAAATTACGTTTTAAAAGAGCCATTGGTATTAATATAAAATCATCTTTATAAATTAATTTTTTCTTTTCAATTTTATGTAAACTTAAAAATATATTATATATTTTTTTTTCTATTTGACTAAAATCAACTACGTTAACAGTACCAACATAAACTTTGTATGTTTTTTCGTGTTTTGCCTTTTTTATTTTAATATATTTATAATTATTTTTTTTTAAAATATTACCTAATTTATATGCCATATTTAAAGCATTATATGAATAACAATCAAAATCGGATTCTGTATATTTTTTATAAAATTTCTTATTTTTTGGCAATATTAAATTTAATGCATAACCGCCATATAATATTAATTTATTTTTTTTTATAAATTTTTCAACCACTTTAAACAATTTTTCATTTTTATAAAAATTTTTTTTTAAATTATTAATTTCTATACCTTCAACTATTTTTTCAAGGTTTTTCATTACTTTTATATTATATTAAATTTCTAAATTGTTCATAATATTTAGGTTGTAAATTACTAAAATTACTTCTATAATTTCTTTTTTTTGGCATATTAGCAAATCCTTCTATTTGCGCTTGTTTATTCCTTATTTCTTCTAAAAATGCATCAAATTCACTTGGAGCAAAAATATGTTTTCTTTCTGCTTCTCTTACATCTTCTTCCCATCCATCATATGACAAAGTTTGTTTTAATTCATCCAATTTTTCCAATTGTGGTGATAAATTTTGACTATCTATTAAATTTTGTCTCATTTCTTGTAATTCTTCATATTTATCTTCTAATTCATCATAAGTATCTGTTTGTGTTTGTGTTCCCCATAATCTATAATTATAGTTATCTTTTAAGATAATATCATCTAAACTATTTTTTAATTCATCTTCTGTAGCATCAGTATCTTGCACAAATGCATCGTATTTATTTGTGAATGATGAAGTATCTGATAATTGATTTGTATTAACACGTTTATGATACTTATCATATCTTAAAATATTATTAGCTTTTTCTCTTAACTCAACCATATCATAATATTGCTCTAGTAAATCTATTATATCACTTTGTTTCAAATCTTTACTATCTAAAATATGCGATTTAAAATCACTATATTTTTGATTTGTTATTAAAGCTCTAAATAAGTAATCATTAAATTGGAAATAAATATAAATATCTTTCAATGGAGATATTAGACTTTTAGGTATTTCTTCATCTAATTCTTGGAAATATAATGAAGATATTTGATTAACTGTATTTACTTTTGCATTTGAATAAACTACATCAGAATTAGCATTATTAGATTGTAAATTTACTACTTTTCTATATTCTTCCGAATTTATTATTAAATTTCTTAATTTTTTCAAATCTAATTGAGTATTTACTATTTTTCTGAAATATGTATTTAATTCTCTCGATGTGGGATTTCTATATAATAAATCTTTAAATAATCTTATTATTGCATATTTTTTATTATTATTTTCCGGACTATTCATATCTACATTGCCACCTACTTCACTAATATCTTTATTACCATCATATTCTAATCTTGAATAGGGTAAATAAGTATCTCTTACTATATCATTTATTGGTTCTCTGTAATTTCTTTGATTTTCAAGTGCTATTTCCATATTTATTTTCGCCGCTTCTTCTGCTATTTGATTAACATTATTTTTATTATCATATTTCACAAAAGTCATTTCTGTCATTTTTTTACTATTTAAAGAATCCTCAATATATTTTTGATATATTTCCTCTACTTCTCTTTGTCGTTTTTCAATGTTTTCTTCACTATATCTATATTGTTCTAACAATGGATCAACTACTGGACTTACTCTTGTTTCTGTTTCTAACTTTTCACTTTCATAAATTATAACTATACCAGGCATACCATTATCTCCATTATTTCCTTGTATTGATTCATCATTATCTAAATTATTATTTAATATTATTACACCTCCATTACCACCATAACCAAAACCTAAATCTTCTATTTTCTGAAATTTATTTTTATATATTACTGTACTATAACTAGTTATTTCTCCTACAAATCCACCTCTACCACCTTGTGAAAATTTATGAATATCATCAGGTAATTCATAAATATCTTCTAATTCGACACCATCACCACCTAATGCCAATGTATCATTCATTGGTGTTTCGCCGTGTTTTAAATCTTTGGCAACTTCAAAATATTTATATTCTTTTCTATCTAATATTGGACCACCACCACCTCCGCCTCCAGAATATAATTGCGAATTTATAATACTTGATGAACCACCATTACCACTAATATTATTTCCGTGTCCACCTATCATACTGGCAGTTTCATCATTCTTTTGTCCTGGACTTCCACTTTCAGATGTATACATATTTTCAATTTGATGCATTCCACTTGCACCACCGCCGCCACCACTCGAAAATTCAATTTTACCAATTTGACCATATATTGGTGTTCTTAGTGCATTTTTACTATGATTATATGAAACTTTATTATATTCATCAACTATTTTTGTATTTGTAAAATTACTTCCTCCACCACCACCTCCAACTACAACTATTTTTTTGAAATTATCTGGATAATCTATTTTTTCAATAATTGTATTATTACCATTTCCTCCCATATTTAAATCTTTACCATCCTGCCAATTTACTTCTTTATTATTATTATCAACACCACCTTTACCTCCACTACCAACAGTTATTTTATAATTACCTTTTGGCATTTTCAAATTTTTATACATTTTAATATCTCCAGCACCACCTCCACCACCACCATATCCACCACCGCCTCCGCCTCCTACGACCAACAAATCAACATATTTATCTTCGTCCAAAATTATATAATATGATAGGTTAAAATTGTCCGTACCTTTTAATACTAATTTATTTGACTCTTCTGTCAAATGATATTTAAATAATGCATCATTATAATATTTATAAAATGATATATTACCATTTAAATCAAATTTGTCAATATTGTCATAAACTGTTGAATCACTTATATAAATTATATTAACTTCTTTGCTATTTGTATCATAATAAAAAAATGGTATTCTTTTATTTGAATGTATTATAATTTGATTTTCTTTTAATACTGTTATTTTACTGATATCTATTATTTTTTCTTTTGGTATATCTATTGAACTTTTAATTATAGTATCATAACTATAAATATTATTACCATTAGATAAAATATAAACAGTATTTTGATCATAAATATAATAATCCTTAATATATTCTAATTCTTCATCTCCAAAAGGATCAAAAACTGTAAAATCTAGTGGTTTAAAATCACTAACTTTTTTATCTGTAGCATTGTCAAATATTGCAATACCAGTATATTGAGAATTAATAATTATATTATTTAATACAATTAATTTTTTTTCAGAAGAATCTGTTATAATTAATTCATTAGTATCTTTAATAATTTTAACATTTTTAAGATTTTTAACATTCTTAACATCTCCTGTATCTTCAATTATATTAGTATTATATTTACCATTCTCTATTTTAGTAAAGTATAATTCATTTTCAACAACGCCATTTTCATTTTTAGCTACTAAAAATACTAAAACTTCATTATTAATTTCTGTTTTAATTACATTTTTAATTATAACATTGTCTTTATCTTCAATTCCAATATCTAAATAATAATGTATTATTCTTTGTGGTATATCTTTATTTTCATTAAAAAGATTTTCAATATCAACCTCAATTATCTTTAAATCTGTTATTATTTTAGTTTCTTCTCCATCTTCTTTATATTCTACTTCTGTTTTTAATCCATAAGTACTGTAAATTAATTTATTATTTTTACTATCATAATCTAATGATGTTATTATACTATGTTTTTCTTGTAATATTATTTTTACTTGTTCTTCTAAATCTTCTTTTGATTCTGTAGTTCCTTGTCTATAATTTTCAATTTTAGATTGTAAATTATCTAACCAATTTTGAATTCTATTTTTTTTAGGTCTATCAATACTGCGATCATTATTATCTTTATAAGTATTTATTTCACTGTTTAAATTAGCTAAATTAACTAAATCAAGTTTAAACCATCTATTATTTGAATAATAATAAATTGAATTTCTTTCAGAATCTAATAATCTAACAGCTACAAATATTTTTTCATAATTATTAATATGTGTTATCGCAGTTATTCTATAATTTTCATAAATTGGTAATTTAGTTTTAACATAATTTTTGTTATTTAAATTTAAATAAATTTCATTTGATTCTGTTATATAAATTGATTTATTATTATTAAATTGATCTTTTATTATATCTGTATATAGAAAATTACAATATTTATAATCACATTCATCATAATTATCATCATATATTATTTTATCAAATTTAATTGTATCATCATAAGTTAATATTTTAGTTTTTTCACTATATGGTATATCAGTTATATCACCATCCTCAAGTAATGTAAATTCTTCTTTTTTATTTTTATTAGTAAAATGTATTATTAATATATAAGAAATTACAATTATTAATAATATAATTAATAATATATTAATATATTTCATTCTTAATTATCTATTAGAAATTTAAATGAAAAGAATATTAATACTTGGTTCTAATATTATAGGTTTATATAATGCTATGAAGTATTATGAAACAGACTTAGTTATTGATATTATTGATAAAAAATGCAATATGCATTTAGATACAGTTGATAACTATATTTATAATTTATATAATGATAATCATAAATCATATATAAATTTGTTAAAAAAATTTAATATAACTTCAATACCTTTATCTATAAAATATAATGAAAGAATTTATAACATAATAAACATTGTTATTGAAAAGGTTAAACTTTTACCTTATAATGTATACTTATCATATACTTTTATCGATTTATGCAAATGTATACTAACTAATACTGATTATGACATATTAAATAAAGAATTAAATTATAATAATATATTAAATTGTATAAATGCATATGATTTTATCAATATATTTACAAATGATTTATCAAAAAAAATAAATTATTATTATATTACAAATGATAATATTAATTTACTCATATCTAGAATGATAAATCATCTAACTTCAAATAAAAACATTAAAATATATTATAATTTAAAATGTCAAAAATTAGATTTTAATTATGGTACAAATAAATTTATATTTAGTAATAATCAATATGATTATGTTATTTGTACTTTTTCAAAAAAAAATATAACTGAACTAAATATATGGAATACAAAACAAAAAAATCTATTAAATAATTCTGTATATAATGTCAATTTATATAATATTAAAAATTTTATTGATATATTAATAAATATAAATATAAATACAAACTTAATAGAAAATAAAACAAATATTAATAATATTTTATTAAATCAATTACAAGTTGTATATCCACAAAATAATTATAAAATACGATTTATATCTTTATGGAATATTAATATAAATAGTAATACTTATTTTAAAGATAAAAATAAGGAAAAAATTAAATTTTTATTTAATAATAAATTATTTATATCAAATTTATGCTATTGTAAAAATAATTTATTTATAAATTATGTATTAGATGATATAGATACTACAAGTTTTATTAAGTTAAAAAAAAAAAAATAATATATTTATTTTTATATATAGATTATCTATATTGATAATATATGATATACTTAACTTTAATATTATTATTTATTAATTCTATTAATGCATTTTCTATTACATTTCCAACTTTTACAAAAAATAAAGCGATTATTTCAAATGTAGATATTAAATATCTAACAAATAATGATATTTATGAATTTAAAAAAATTTTTAACAAAGTACCCGTAATGATATTTAAAAATCAAAAAATTAGTCCACAACAATATTATGATTTTGTTTCACTTTTTGATGATAATTATAATAAATCAATATCACTTTATACATCAAAACCTGATACTGTGCAAAGTATTCCTCAAGTTGAATTAATTAATAAAGTTAAAAATAATTTTTTTGAAAAAAAAGAAAAAAAAATATCAAAAAAAAACCCAATTTACGACGATGATTATAATTATTTATGGCACCAGGATGTTGTTGGATCACATAAGTATTTACCACCAATTGTAAGTAGTATGTATATGTTAACTACACCCACACACAGCGATGATACATTATTTGCTAGTTATGAAGATGCTTATGATATGATGGATATTAATATGAAAAACGAATTAGCAAAATTAACAGTAATTCATTCAAATTCTATTGAAAGACAACTCGAATCAACATTTGACTATTCTGGTTTAAGAATAGATAATAAATATAGATATTTAGATGATACATTTACAGAATCTCCATTAGTTGTTTATTCGGATTATACACAACATAGAAAAAGTTTACTTTTAAATCCAAAAAAATTTTTAAGATTTAAAGAATTAAAAAAATCAGAAGGTTATGACTTATATAGACATATTATGAAAAAATATGTTATGCAAAACACTAATATAATATCACATCATTGGGAAGATTATGATTTATGTATTTTTAATAACAGAAAACTAGTACATTCTTCATCACCAAAAGCTAGTTATAAAAATAGTAGAATATTTTTACAATGTAGGCTTGCAACAAATGAACCAATTAATTATATAAATGATTATTATGACAATATTATTTAATTATGTATGGTAATTTAAAATATTTATATTTTTTTTTTTTATAATTAAATAATACTATTTTATCTTCTTTATTTAATAACCAACTTAAACTTGTTCTTACTTTTTTTATTTCTTTATTATATTTGTATTCCAATGTATCTTCTAACATATCTCCGAATATTCCTTTAGTTTTGATATATGTATTATTATTTTTAAAATCACAATACATATATGATTTACATATATCAGGTTTTGTTCTTAGAAAATGCTTATAATCTATAATTTCATAAACATTATTATGTTTTAATATGCTATTTGTATATTTTGTATTATATATTTTTTTTTTATTATTTTCTAAGTGTAAAATATAACTAATTATTGTTTTTTTTACTTCATTTGTCATAATATTATAATCTTCGTCTAATTTATTATCATACATACGTAATAATCTGGATATTAATGTTTGTTTATTTTCAACAATACAATGATGATTAGATTTAGTACAAATAATTTTATCATTATTTGCATTCAAAAGTTTTGAATATGATACAAAACCATCATATTCACCAATAATATTTAAGATATTTTCATCAAAATTATTATTTATTTGGAATACTGTATTATCGTATTCTGATTTTGGCGAAGTACCATACGTTATTTTTGCAAGTAAATTTTTATTTTTATTATTTAAACAGTGATAACCACCACTTGAATGACCAAATAATATAGTATTATTTATTACGGGTATATCAAAATTATTACAAATAGTTACATTGATATTTAAATTATTTTTTAATCCTGATTTAATAATAGATTTTCCAAAATTTATGTAATTTTCACTTGGTATAGAATATCCTTTCCAAACTACAAAATTTATATTAGTTTTTTTTTTACTTTTATTTGATAAATTAATAAATTTATTATTAATTTTAATATTAATATAAGATTGTGAAAACCCAAATAGCATAAATAAACTTATTATAAATATTTTTGTCATTTTATTAGTAATATTTTGTATTTTTTAAATACAAATATGATGATAAAATTAATAATAAAAATACTAGATTTTTTATATAAATATTTTTAATTTTAAATAATATCAAATTATTAACTAAACCCCATATACCAATCCACATTAAAATTATAAATAATATTCTTAAACCATCATTTGTCTCCATTATACTATTTAATATAAATAAAAAAATGATATTTATATAAAAATTTATTACATATTAAAATTATGATGAAATACACTATTCTTCTATCACTTTATTTAATTAATTGTATCAATGCTTTTTCACAAAATCCCACCCTTGTAAGAACTATTAATAATTCAAATACTTGCATTAATTCAAATAAAAAATTACTTTATAATGCTTTATCATTACTAAAAGCATCTATTTATAATGATAATACTAATACTAATAATAATTGGGAACCACCCGTTGGTTATGTTCCAGAAAGTTTAAAAATTGTAGAAAAAAAATGGGAACCACCTGTTGGATATGTTCCTGAAACTTTAAGATCTTCTGAAAATAATAAAATTATTCAAGAAATTGATAATAAAATTTCTACACTAAATGATTCAGATTCGCTTTATACAAATGTTAAAGATGAAACTAAATATATTAAAGAACAAACAAAAAAATTGGAAGAAGAAACAAAAATTTTAAAAGATATTATAAAAAAAATTAATTATCATACGGACAATATTGCAACATCAACTCTTTATAGAAATGAAGATTATGGTCATAATTATTATCCTAAAAATAATTAATTAAATTATTTTTATTTAAAAAAATAACATAAATAATAATTAATGAAATATTTTTATTTATTATTTTTTTTTAATTTAGCTTATGGTTTTAATGTTATAAATTTAAAATCAAGTTTACACAATTATTATAAAAATATTCAGGGTAGAGTATTATTTCCAGGTATGAATGGTGATAAATGGTGGGATAGTTATATGGTTAGTTGTCCAGTTGTTTTACCACCAAATAAGAAAAATAATAAATGGTTAATGTATTATTATGGAAGAGACGGGATCAAATGGAATAAAAATATAACTGCAGATAAATATTTACCAACTGGTTATATTGGATTAGCTATATCAGATAATGGATTAAACTGGAGTAAGGTAAATGGTAATTATTATAAAGGATCTGTTATGGAACCAGATAATTTTAATAATAGTTATGAAAATGTTCACATTGGTGTATCGGATGTTATTTATGAAAATAATAAATATATTATGCATTATTTTGGTAGTAATAATGAAAAAATATTAAATAAAACTGGTTTAAAAATGCGTTGTCTAGTTGCTAAAAGTAAAAATGGAATAGATTGGTATAAATTTAGAAAACCAACAGTTAATATCGGAAATGAAAATGAATGGGATAACTTATTTACAGGTTTTCCACGTATTAACAAAATAGAACCTAATAATAATAATAGCAAATGGTTAATAACATATCATAGTTTAGCATTAAAAAATAATATGCCTAATTTTATGATTGGTGCTGCAATATCTGATAATAAATATGGTAATAAAATTACAAAAAAAGGTATTATACTTAAACCGGGTGATAAAAACACTTGGGATAATGGCGGTGTTGGTCCTAGACATATTATAAATATTAATAATACAATGTATATGTTTTATAGTTCTGAAGGTAATATATTTAGTAAATATGCTATTGGATTAGCATACTCAAAAGATAAAGGAGAAACTTGGCATAAATTAAGATTTAAAAATAAAAAAGATCCAGGTGGTCCTATATTTGAAGCAAGATATAATAATTTAGATGCTTGGGATAATTACGGTGTTGCTTGTCCATTTGTTTTAAAAAAACCTGATGGAAATTTAAGAATGTATTATTTAGGAATAGGTACAACTAATAATGATACTTTGACGGGTGCTATTGGTTGTGTTGATTGTGTTAATAATGACTTAACACTATGGCAGAGAGTTTAATCTTTATTAATAATAGAAAAATGATTGATATTAGAATTATATATATTATTTATTTATGGTTATTATTTGGAATGTTAACTAGTTTTATAAATTGTAAACTTATAAAACTATTGAAAAATAATATTTTTTTGCAATATATTGTATTATATTTTTCAATTTTGTTTTTATTTATAACATTTGAGTTTGAAAAAAATGAACATATATTTCATTATTTAAAATATGCATTTTATATTTTAATCTTGTTAATATTATTAATAAAAACAAATAAATATATATCACTATTTATATTGTTTTTATTACTTATTGATGGTTTTATTAAATTACATATAAATCATCTTGCTACAAATAATAAAGACTTTAAACAATATGAAAAAATTAGAGTAATGAATCAATATATTTTTATTATTTCAATTGTAATTGGTTTCATATTTATTGTATACAAATATAAAAAAAAATTTAGCTTAAAAAAATTTTTATCAAATAATTGTTAAAAAAAAATGATTTATTTTTATTTTTTTTATATAAACAAATGAATCACTATCTTTATTGTCTTGTATTTCTTATTTTAGTTTCATATACATCAAGTTTTGATTGTACTCGTTTCCCTATTATTAAAAAACTTTTTGAAAAAAAAAATCATTATAATAAATACAATAAAAAAAACTTTATTACTAGAGAAATTGCATTAAGAGATCGTAGATATAAATTTTCTAAATTTCAAATTGATAAGACTGCAGCCGATATTGTTGGACCTAAAAAAAATAATACTAGTAATATTGATGATTATTCTAGTTTTCTAAATGATAGCACAATTCCATCTAGTTATAATTAAATTATAAGATTTCTTTTTGGTGGATATTTTCCTTTTTTCATATTAAATTGTAATTGATTACATATAAACCAAATAATACTTGTTGACATTAGTAATGAAAATGATATAATTCTATTAATATATATTCTTGTTGGATAATAATATGATAATAAAGGCCATATTAAAATAAATATCAATGGTTTAATGTAAACAATAATTTTTTTTATTTTTTCTAGTTTATTATACGCTTTTTGACAAATTGTACAATGTTTTAAATGAAATTCTTCTCTATTTATTAATTCTTTATCTCTATTAAAATATTTAACTATTCTGTCATTTCCCCAAGGAATTGGACCTACTTTTTTTAACCATTTTCTCCATAGTAGAACTGGTAAATCTGCTTCTGATCCTAATTTATAATATTTTAAACTATTGTTATAATTATAATAATTTTTATTTTTTATTAATAATTCTTTTTCTTGATGATGTAAAAATACTGTATCTTCTTCTAATACCTCATTGCGTCCCATATGTCTTATAAAACTTGGTTTACTAAATAATAAAAATTTAGTAAATAAATTATTAGGTGTTTGCATTGGAAATCTTGCTATTATTCTAGAATGTCCTGGTGATTTTGGAATCGCATAAGCAACTACCCATGCTTTTATAAATGTATCTTTACTTTTATCTCTATTTTTTTTATTACTTTTAAATATATTAAAAGGATTTATAGTTTTTAATTCTAAATATGTATGTTGATAGCAAGGTGCTTTAAAAATGGTATGACCTGTTAAATCCCGTTGATTAGTTAATTTAAATCCTTTATTTGATAATTTTTCAGATATATTATACTTCATTGGTTTTGCAAACTCCCTATTACCTTGTGATCCATGATGAGTAAATGGAACGTGGCTAATATCCATTATATTTTCTAATAAAAGACTATAATCATATGGCAAATCTAATGAAAAATCATCTGTCATTATACCATTATCAATCGGTTGACAAGTTGGTATTAAATCAGTAGATGGTTTAAAATCTTTATTTTCTGGCCATACCCATATAATCCCCTGTTTTGATACAATATTATAAGAATTTATATCAAATCTTTTATTATTTAAATAAGGATCACTTTTTTGTGGTATTTTAACACAATTACCTGTTGAATTAAAACACCAACCGTGATAAGGACATTCTATTTTACCATTTTCATTTATTCTACCTTCACTTAATTTAGCTAATCTATGTGAACATTTATTATCTGTAGCAGACCATTTCTGTGCGTATTTATCCCACCAAATAACTAAATTAGTTCCAAGTAAAGTAAACTCAAAAGGTTTTGTTTTATCTGTTCTATCTTCTAAAGCAATTGGATACCAATTTTTTTTCCAATCATAATTATCATTATTAATCATATTAATTGTGCATTTTCTTTTGTTGATATGATTAAATCTAAATAACATATTTGTAAAACAAAATGCATTTTGTAATAAAAATATACTAATAAATATTATCTTATACATTTTATAATAATATAAAAATAACTTTATATATTAATTAATTTAAACTTGGAGCATATATACCTTGCGCTGTTAATAATCCAGTAATTAATCCAACGAAAACACAAGTGATTACCCACCCAAACATTGTTTTAAATAATATTTTATTATTTATACCTGAAATATTATTACTCCAAGAACTTTCTAATAAACCTACACCGCAAGTTGCACCTATTTGACAATGTGTTGTTGATAAGGGAATTTTTAGTCTACTACCAAATATTGTAACTAATGCTGCGCTTAATTCTATAATTGTTCCACGTGCTGGTGTTATTTTACATAATTTGATACCAATAGCTCTAATAATTTTATAACCATATAATAATAATCCAATTGATATTCCAATTCCACCTAAACTTAATATCCAATATGCATTATTATCCATTACAGAATTTTTTCTTACATCACCATCCCAATATATTGTTAAAATTGCTGCAAATGGACCAATAGCATTTGCTACATCATTGGCACCATGACTAAATGCAGCACAAGATGCTGAAAAAACTTGTAAATATTTGAAAAATTCCTCTGTTCTTTCATCAAATTTTTCTGCATTATTATGAATAATTTCAACAATGCTTTTATCATTTTCTTCAATTTCCGTAAATTTATTTATATCAATATTAGTAATAGAATCTTTATTTACTTTTTCATCAATTATTTTAATATCACTTAAATCTTCAGGTAATTCATTTAGTACTATGGCTTTGCTATTACTATATACCAATGTGTGTGTGTTATTATAGTTATGTGTTACTGATATTAATTTGTTTTCAGAACTATTACTATTCAGTTCTAAATCATTTTTATTTTCATATTTATTATTTATATATTTATATATTTTTGGTAATATTGGTATTGTCATTAATCCTGAAAATAATCCTAATCCAAAAGAAACACCTAGAACAATATCTAATGGTGTTTTATGTAATCCAAGTCCTTTTGCGCCCTTATATATTATAAAAAAAGTATTTAGTGTTATTGTAATACCAACTAATGAAGGAAATGCAAAATATATATATTTACTTTCATAGTCTTTTCTTAATATACATTGTCTAATCATATAGTATAAACTCGATGATATACATCCTGATAATACCGGCGATACAAACCATGATATAATCATACCAATAACTCCTCCGATATATGGAAAATTATCTTTTTGTTCATACCATATAACACAATTACTTCCTTTAATAGCAATTGTCATACCAATCATACCACCTATACAAGAATGTGTTGTTGATACCGGCATTTCTAAATAACTAGCTGTGAATAACCAAGATGCTACAGAAAAACATACCCACATACAACCATACATTAAGGAATAGGGATCATCTTGAAAACATTCATAATTTGCAATACCTTTTCTTATTGTTTCAGATACGTGAGATCCCATCAAAACAGCTCCTAATGTTTCAAAAATACAAGCTAATATTACTGCTTGTTTCATTGTTAATGTTTTTGATCCAACTGAAGTTGCAAAAGAATTTGCAACATCATTGGCCCCAATACCCATAGATGCTATAAATGAAAAAATACCACCTAAACTAACAATCCATATATAATTACTCATATCTAATAATTACAATTATTTACATAATTATTAAATCATTTTATAATTAATTACACCTGTTATTTACCATAAATCGTTGTAAGTATATTTTTTTATTAATTCTTTATTTAATTTAATTTTTGGAAACTTATTCCAATATTTCATACTATTATTTAAAGTTTTTACTGTTTTATTAGGATAATATTTAACATATTTTTTACTATATTTTTCAATACCATCCATTTTTGATGATGATGGCATATATCTAATTGTATATCTTCTTTTATCACAACTTTTTTCTGGATTATTAAATTCGCTTGTTCTATGAAATAAAAATCTAGTTGATAATATTACATCTCCTGCTTTCATTTGAGGCGCATAACAAATGCTATCTAATATTTTCTTACATTTAGGATTAGTTTTTTTTATTAGACAAGTATTTGGTATCTTGTTATCAATAATTTTTCTACTTGAATAGTTTATTGATTCTCTACATTCTATATATTTACTACTATGAGATCCAGGTGCAATACACATTCCTCCACCATTTTTATCAATATCATCTAAAGTTAACCAGGCATTAACACCAGGTCCCAATGAATCTAAACATGATGGCCAAAATAATAAATCGTCTATATGCCAATCACAACCTTTATTTGTTCCATTAACGCCTCCATTAAAAATAAAAAATGCATCCTTTACAATATGTAAATTATCATCAGAATGAGATACAATTGGTGTTAATTGTGCAACTGCTTTGCCTATTTCATTAGCAACTTCTAGTAAAATAGGATATTTTTCCCAAGAATTAAAATCAACTGTACTATATTCACTTGTATATTTATTTTTTTCAAATTTTAATTTCTGCATTTTTTTAACTAAATCATTATTGACTAAATTTTCAACAATTAAAAAACCATTATCAAAAAAATAGTTAATCTGTTTATTGTTTAAAGGACCATCTAAATAATAATCTGATTTAATTTTATATAATTCATTTCCCTTTGGCAAAGCTTTATTATTTTTAATTAAACTATTTATTTGATTAAAAGTATATAAATTACTATAAAGTGCAAAAGAATCTACATATGTTATAAATAAAATTAATAATATAAAAACCATTATATAGTATATAATAATTTAATTTATTATTTATATAAATTATAAAAAATTGATTTTTTTCTATTTCTATTATTAATATGGAGAACGATTTATCTAATTGTTTTAGTAAACTTTCAGTTAATAATAAAAATTGTGTAATATGTTATAATAATTATATTATAAATTTTGACTATAGTAATTGTGATGTATTATGTATTATATGTTCAAATAATTACAACCAGTTTATGTTAGAAGAAAATAATGATTATGTTGATATTTTGTAATTTTTGTAATTATCTAAACTATTGTTAATATATTTTACAAAATATATTGGATAATCATACTGATAATAATTTAATACATCTTTAAATTCATCTATTTTAATATATTGCACATCTACTAATACATTTAATTTATTATTATATTTAGTATGATAATTAGCATATGTTATTATATTAAATAATATCATTGCCAATATTAATTTACATAATGTTATTTTTTTATTACTATATTGGTAAAAATTTAATTCATAAGGTGCGTTAATATAATTAATGATAAGTGATGTGACTGATACAAATTCATTAATATTTAAATTATAGTATATGGGATTTTTTATTTTTTCAATTAAATTAACAATATTTTTATATTTATTATTAATACAATGATATTGTGATTCTACTATAAAATTTAGAAAATATAATTTATTATCAATGGCGAGATCTTTTAAATATGGAACAGTAAGATGTCTATTTAAATTTTTTATTAATTTTGAATTTGTATTATATTTATAAGTACTCAATACATCATTATCAATATATTGTATTAATAATGGTATTGTATTGCCATAACTAAAATATATTTTGGATAACGTGTTTATTTTCAAATATTTATCTACTGAATAATAAACATAAAAATTTTTTGATATTAAGCTAATTTTTTTGAAATATTTTAGTTCAATAAATTGTCTAATATATTCATTAATATCTATATCAAAAAGTTCAATATTTTTCATTTCATTTAATTTTTTTTATGCATTAAAAAATCATTTTTTATTTTGTTTGAAAATAGTACATTTCTCTATTTTTATAAAATTTTAAGATAGCTTTTTAAAATTTTTTATTTTTTAAAGAAATGTACTATTTTTATATTTATATAAAATAGTCAATGAGTAATAATTCAATTAATAGCATTATTAAACCAAATAAACATAATTTTAATAACAAAAATTTGAATATATGGTTTGATAAAGCAGATAGTGATATTAGAACTATTGCTAAAGAATTTATTTTTAAAACAACTTATATATCATATACAATTTTTCTTAAATATTTGAAAAAATGTTATATAGAAATGATAACTACATCTTTAAAAGATGTTAATACATTACAGTTTTTTATTATTAGTGATGACAGTAATACTTCCTTTAAAACAAAATCAGGTTATTGGATTTATAAACATTTATTAGACTATATAAATAAAGACACTTATAAAATTAAAGTTGTAAATAATATTTCAGATATTGATTTATCATTACCTGTTATAATACCAGATGATGCAAGTTATTCTGGTTCTCAATTAAGTTCTTTTATTGAATTATTTGAAAATAAGGAGGTAGATTTATATTTATTAATACCATTTATGTCGAATACAGCAATTGATATTGTTAAAAATGCTCATAATGAATATAATATAGAAGGGGAATTATATTTTCCAAAAAATAAATATATTATAAAACCAATTTATAATTTAATGGAAGAAGACAAAATAGAAAAATTATTTTCATATTATACGAAAGATGGTAAAAATATAAGAGAATATCCTATCTTTTTTGATCATAAGGTTGCAGATAATTATTCATCATTTCCTTTAATATATACATTTGGTATTATTCCAAATACACATAATAAAAATATTATCCAAATGTGTAAAAAAAATAGATTACCATTAATTGATCATTATAGTAAATTAGAACGAATTGCTATACTAAATAATTGTCAAACAGATATTGAGTATAATATCAGTTCACCACCTTGTCCATTACAACCTTATAAAAAAAATTTTATAAAATTATCTAGAAAATCTAGCGAAATGTCTTTTAATAAAACTAAAAGTAATAAATATACAAAAACAAAAAGAATAACATATTGATAATATTATTCTATTCTATTATTAATACTATCATCTATAAAACTTACAAATAATAAATTTGTAAAAGAAATAATTGAAAATATCATAAAACTGAAATGTATATCTAATGGAAATCTATAATCATTTTTAATAGACCAGGAGTATAATACTCCCGATATAATTGGTCCAATTATACTACCCAATGCTGCAAATGATTGCGATATGCCATTAACGCGTCCTAAATATTTTTTTTCTGTAGAATTATTTATCATTAAATTAATAAGTACTACTGATAATGTAGCAAATGATCCCTTCATTATAAAAAATATACAAGAAATTATAGATAAAATTGTATTGTTTAAAATATTAAAGTCAGATAATAAACTAATACAAAATATAGATAAAGGGTTAAATATTTGGACTATTGAAAATAATTTTAATAGTCCAAAATATTTTTTTAATAAAGGAATAAATATTATTGAATAAATCATTAAAAATACAGCAGAACACATAAAGACTATTGCCAAATTATTTGGTGAAAATCCTAAACCATTGTTTTTTTTACTTGTAGTTAAAAGCAATGGAAATAAATTATCACTACCAATAAGAGAAAGTCTTATATTAAAATATAAATAAATACAAATATAAATATTTTTATTTAAAACAAACGTAGTTGTTTCTATTTCTGTGTTTTCTGTTTCATTTTTATATGGTTCTTTTATAAAAAATAGTCCCATTATAAAACCTATAAATGGTAAAAACGAAATAATAATTGATGGTAATAAATATGGATATATATTGAAAATATGATTTCCATTTATGTTTGGCCAAATTTTACTAGGTGTTTCTAATAATCCACCAATAGCAGGTGCAATAATTGCACCAACACATATAGCAACAGGAAATAATGAAAATGCTTTAGTTTCATTTGTTTTGTCAGTTATTAAATATAAATAGGTTCTTGATACTGCTAAATTACCACTTAATAATCCATGTAATAATCTTATAAAAATTGCCCAAATTATACTTTTACTTAGTCCAAATAATATTGTACAAATTGATGATGATAATAATCCAAATAATATAATTGGTTTTAAACCTATTTTTTCAGATAAATAACCCCAAAATAAATTTGAAAAAAATTGTCCAGCCATATAAGATGATAATATTACACCAGAGTAATATCCGATATCTTCTTCATCAATATTAAAACTTTTAATCATAAATGTTAAAAAAGGTGTAATATACATTAAACTTGCCATTTCAGATGTTAAAACAGTTAATATTATAAATAATTTTAACTTGGGTAATGGTGTAATAGTATTTTGTTCAATATTTAAAGATATATCACTATTATTTATCATAATAATATATATATTAATTATATATACTTTTATATATGAATCAATTAGAAAATATATTACCAGATGATATAATTGATTTAATATATTCAAAAATATATTTTTGTCAAAGTAAAGATTTATTACTTGATATAAAAGCTACATATTATATTAAAAATAATTTATTAAATAAATATGGTTTAGTTGATTTACTAGGTTGTTTACTTATACATATTGATAGGGAAACGAATAACATTAATAATATTGATTCATTATTTGATAATATTGAAAAAATTCATAATAGAATTAATTTATTAATATTTTCCGAGATGTATAATTTATTTATTAAAACTATTAATACTTTAAATACAAATGAAAAATTTAAATTTATATTTTATATGGAAGATCATACAATACATGGATATATAGATGATAATATTATTTATAATACAGTTAATTTTATATTAAATAAAAAAATGATTTAATCACTTATTATATTATAAATAATAAATGGTTGATATTAATATATCTAATATTGATGGATTAGAATATCTAAAAACTATTAGTAATAATAGTATAAACCTAATTTTAACAGATCCGCCTTATATTATATCAAAGGATACTGGTATGAATACATTTTATAATACTGTAAAAGATAATATTGAAAATAATATAGAGTTTGTTAAGACAGAAGAAGAATGGGAAGAATATAAAACTAAAAATGATATTAAAGATGATACTAATAAAAATAATTATTTGAAATATGGTAGTATATATGGTAAAAAATACTGTGTTAAAACACAATATGGAGATTGGGATTCAAATTTTACAATGGATATTTTAGATGAATATATTAAGCAATTTTATAATAAATTAATTGATGGTGGAACTTTAATCTTATTTTTCGATATTTGGAAACTAACAGAATTAAAAAATTTAATGGAAAAACATAAATTTAAACAATTACGTTTTATTGAATGGATTAAAACTAATCCACAACCTTTAAATTCTAGAATTAATTATCTAACAAATGTTAGAGAAATTGCACTAGTTGGTGTAAAGAAAAATAAACCAGTTTTTAATAGTATATATGATAATGGGATTTATATGTTTCCATTACAAGGCGGTAAAAATAGATTTCATCCTACTCAAAAAAGTTTAAAATTATTTGAAGAATTAATTTCAAAACATAGCAATGAAAATGATGTTGTTTTAGATACATTTTTAGGAAGCGGAACAACTGCAATCGCTTGTAAAAATAAAAATAGAAATTTTAAAGGATGTGAAATTAATAAAGAATATTATGATAAAATACTTACTTTATTATAAATTATACCTTTTGAAAATAATTAAGAAACATAAAATTTTATTTTTGTTTTATTAAATTGTTATTAATAAGATAATGTATTTTAAAATTATCGGTCATAGGGGAGATATGAATCTAGCGCCTGAAAATAGTTTATCATCTTTAAATATGCTTAAAATAAACAAAATTAACTGGATAGAAATAGATACTATACTTGCAAAAGATAATATTCCTGTTATTTTTCACGATAAAGAATTAAATAGAGTTAGTAATTTTAAGGGAGAAGTTATTAATTATAATTTTGATGAATTAAAAAAAGCAGATATTGGTTCTAAATTTTCCAATAAATTTAAAAATGAAAAAATACCATCTTTATCGGAATTTATTTTAATTTCTAATAGTTTGTCAATAAATATATTTTTAGAATTGAAATCATATTATGATAATAAAAATGATTTTAAACTTGTTAAAGAAGTTGCTAAAAGATTAAATAATATTAATTTAAATATATCAATTATATTATGTTCTTATTCTAAAAATATTATTAAATATTTGAAAAAATGTATACCTAATTTTAAAAGAAGTTTAATAGTTGACTATTTCTCAGAAAGTAATTTAGAATTTTCATTAGCAAATGAATGTTATAGTATTAATATTAATTATAAACCTAATAATAATATTGAAGATATAAAAAAACTAAAAGAAAAAATTAATGTATATTGCCATGTTATTAATAAAAAAGAAGATATTGAAGAACTTAAAGAATTAGGAATAAACGGAATAATTACTGATAATCCTATTGAAATATCTAAAAATTAATATCGTGATTTCTAAGTTACGTTTTTTTACGATAAAAAATCAGATTTTTACTATTTATTTTTTTATCATTATAATTTTATAGTTTTTGTAAAAAATGTAAAAATAAAAAAAACGCTATTTTTTTGAAAAAAAATTTCAAAATAAAAAAAACTAGTGAGCAAGTGAGCAAAAAACATTTTTTTCGATAACGTTTTTTTTATATAAGATTAAAATATACCATTAATATAGTAATGGTCGAAAATTGCTCACTTTTAATTTTTAAATGCGCAGTTTGTAATTATGAAACTAACAAGAAATATAACTTAGAAAGACATCAAATTGCTAAACATAATAATATAACAAGTGATAAAAATGAATTTGCCAAAACTGGAAAAATTGTTCATCCAAATGGAAAAATTGTTCACCCAAAAAGAAAAATTGTTCACCCAAATGAAAAAATTGTTCACCATTTGGAAAATATTTGTAAAAAGTGCAATAAAACTTATAAAACTTTGAAAAGTTTAATAAAACATGAAGAAACTTGCAAAGGTATAGATGATTTAACTTGTCCAAGATGTATGATTAGTTTTTCAAGTAGATCTAGTAAATCAAATCATATAAAAAGAAACAATTGTAAACCAAGAAGTATAATTTATGCTAGAAAAACTAATTTAGAAAATGAAACAATTAATTATAACACAATTAATAATATTGAATCACAATATAATATTGGAACACAAAATAATGTTACAAATAATATTTATGTTAATAACTATGGAAACGAACGTATTGATTACTTAAATTATGAAAAAATGTTGGAAATATTTAAAAAGGCATATGATATACCAAGTTTATTAACTAAAGAAATACATTTTAATGAAGAATTTCCAGAAAATAATAATATTAAAGATTCAGATAAAAATAATTATGCTTTAGTTAAAATGAAAGAAGAATATATTTTAGAAGATTTAAATACATTAGCAGAAGAATTAGTAAAGAAAAAAAGCACACAAATACAAAAATTTGCTATAGAAAATAAAGAAGAAATATGCACAAATATAGAAACCCAAAAATATCAAGATATGGTCGAATTATTACTTAATTTTATTTTATTAAAAGAACCATTAGAACACTATAAAAATCAAATTAAAAAAATTAAAGATTTAATTAAAAATAATTAAAATAGTACATTTTTTTTTTTTAATTTTAAAAAACTCTTTAAAAATATAAATTATTTTAAGAAATGTACTATTTTTATATATATGGAATATTATTCACAAAAAGATAGATTAATGATTGTTATTGATATTATTAATAATTTAAAAAATTATAAAACCAAAAATGGTAATACTGTTAATTTATATGATTCTAATTTATGTAGTTTTATTAATGAATTTAAAGACATAACAAATCAATATATTAAACAAGATGAAAATAATCTAAAAGAATTTAAAGGAAAATTATATTTTGAAGAAATTGATAAATATATTGAATATAATTTGCCAATTTATAAATATAAACAACCATTATTTGTTATTAGATTTAAAAAATAAATAATATTTATTATTAATATGACCGATTTTAAAATAAAAGTCAATTATGGTGATAGAATTAAAGAATCAAAAAAAGTACTAGATAAATATCCTGATAGAGTACCTGTTATTGTATCAAAAGCCAAAAATTGTGATCTTAAAGTTATTGACAAAAGTAAATTTTTAGTACCAAAAATAACAAAACTAGCAGAATTGATTTGTATTATTAGAAAAAGAATTAAACTTGAACCAGATATAGCCATTTTTATATTTATTAATAATGTATTACCACCTAATACAAGTACAATTGGTGAATTATATGAAGAACATAAAGATTTAGATGGATTTTTATATGTAACTTATAATAGCGAAAGTGTTTTTGGATAAATTTATTTAATAATTTACATTCTCTGTTATACTATAGTTTATTTTTTTAAAACATTTATTGCATAAATGATTTGATTTTATACTATTTATATCATATAAAACATTATATGATAATTTTTCTTTACATTCGTCACAACGTATACAATTATCACACCTTATTATATTTTTATAAATATATTCTGTTTTACAACTGCAAGACTCGTATAATAAATATCTATTATAATCATTATTTCTATTATAATAATTTTGATTATCACTATACATTCCCATATTAGAACATTTTTTACATTCATTTAGATAAGAAAATGATAGAACTCTTTCTTTGCTTAAGTTATTATTACATCTAGGACATCTAGTATGATCTTTTAAGTAAGAAGGTATGTATTCATCCATAATAAATATTTTAATTTTATTTTTAAATAATAAAAAATGATTATTTAATATTTAATTAAATTAAATATGGACGTTTTCGATTTTATCCCAGATGGATCTACTCCTGAAAATGAAATTATTAAGTTAAATCAGTGTAATTGTTGCCAAAGACATAAAGTAAATAAGCCTAATAAATTAGAACCTTGGATTGAATTACCATATAATAATACATCAAAAAGTTATTTAACTTGTTTATGCGATTGTAGACATATGGCAAGATGGATTTGTAGAAAGCATGCTTAAAAAAATGACATTAATTATATATTTTTTTATTATTATAATTAAAATATATGTTAAATATTTTACAATTAGATGCTTTAAATAAAGTTAAAGAAGGTAAATCTATATTTTTAACAGGTGCACCTGGTGTTGGAAAATCATTTTTACTAAGTAAAATTGTTGAATATCTTAAAGAAACTGATATTAAATATGGAATTACTGCATTAACAGGTTGTGCAGCATTATTGATTAAAGGTCAAACGCTGCATTCATTTTTAGGTATAGGACTTGGAAATTCTAGTACTGATACGTTAGTAAAAAAAGTTGAAAAAAACGGCAAAGTATATAACAAAATTAAAGAATTGCAATTACTAATTATTGATGAAATATCAATGATGAATGATAACTTTTTCGAAAAAATATCAAGTGTAATAAAATCTATAAAAAAAAATAATAAACCATTTGGTAATATACAATTAGTATTAGTTGGTGATTTTTGCCAATTGCCACCAGTTGATGGTAAATATTGTTTTGAATCAAAACTATGGAAAGAATTAAATATAATTAAAATTGAATTAAAAGAAATAATAAGACAAAAAGATGATAATGATTTCCAAACAATATTAAATAGTATTAGAAATGGAAAAATCACAAAAAAATCATATAATAAATTATTAAGTTTACAAAATACAGAATTTAACAGTAGTATAATACCAACTAAACTTTATTGTTTAAATATTGATGTTGATAAAATAAATAATAATAATTTTGATATTCAATACTGTACTAATATAAATTTAGATCTATTAAATAAAAATAATAATTTAGAAAATATTAAAATTGATAATACAATAGAATGCTATTATGGGCAAACTTTAGAAGAATATAATATTGATATACCTGATAATGAAAAAATATATAGATATAATTGTTATACAAATGATAAAAAAACAGACAAAAGTAAATATAATATATCTTTAATTAAAAATTTACAAGTTATGGTTAATAGAAATATTAATTTAGATCTTGGTCTTGTTAATGGTACTAGAGGAATTATTACAAGTTTAAATGAAAAATATGTTATTATAAAAGATATTAATAATAATTTACACAAAATTGATTATTACAGAGATGGCAACGATAATGATTTAACTTATAATATATTTATGCCATTATCTTTAGCCTATTCTTTAACAGTTCATAAAGCCCAAGGATGTACTTTAGATGCGGTAGAAATTGATGCAAGTAATAATAATTTTGCACCAGGACAATTATATACCGCTTTATCTCGAGCAAAAAAAATGGAAAATATTAAATTAGTAAATTTAGATAAAGAAGCATTTCTAATAAATAAAAATGTTCTTAGTTATTATAATAATGATTAATTAACATCAATTTTATAAGTTTTATTAAATATATTTACATATTCATCAGGAATATATTCAAATGATATTAGTTTTAAGTTAAACATAAATTTATCATAAATATTATTTTTATTTAACCAATCAACTAAATCTGCATAATTTTCACATAATTTTGATGCCACTTCTTTATTAACTAAACTAGAAATTTTTGGTATATTATCACTTTTATCACCAATTAAAGATTTATAGTATAAATTTGACTTGCCATCTGTGCAATTTGTTCTTACATTAATATTTTTAAATTGCATATTTATAATAGATGTTCCATCACATAATAACTGTAAATAATCATTATCATTAGTAATTACAATAATATTGTTATGTTCTGCTTTTATTTTACTATGCATTAGATAAATAATATCATCTGCTTCTAATCTATCAATATTAATAATATTATAATTATTAGATTCTATATTATTTTTAAATACATTGAAAATATTTTGATTAAAGTTTTGATTTTGCTGTCTTGTAATTTTATAACCTTTGTAAATATCATTTCTCCAAATTTTTGATCTTGGACAATCGCAACAAAATACAATATTATTAATATCTGTTTTCCATTTTTTTGTTAATTTTTTTATATCAGATGACATATGCTTAATAAATGATTCATTAAAAGTTTGTTCATCAAATTCTTTTTTTTGCATTGTATACCATTTATATGTAGCAAAATATCTATAAAAAACATAATAACTACTATCAATTAGAATGATAGGTTTACTCTTTTTTAATGTAATTAACATGATATTATTAAATATAATTAATTTATTTAAGTATATTAATCATTTTTTTTATTTAAATAATTATTCAATTCATCAACATTTTTTTTTATCAAATGCCATTCTTTTACGGCCTGTGAAAATAAATCTTTTGGAGATAAATTTAAATTTGTTTCTTTTAATTCTTTCATTTTGATATCTAAAAATTCATTATATGTAGTATATTTCTTCTTTTTTTTTAAATTTTTGTCATTTTTAACTAAATTATTATTTGATATTATTGTATTATTTATTTCATTATTCATTATATTAAAGTCTTCTGTTTTTCTTACCCACACATATTTATTATTTTTTATTATTACACACCAGGTTAAACCATCAAAACCTAGATCTTCTGTACCTACAGAATAGTTTGCTGCAATTTTGCCATAATAGGCTGGTGATTTTATTTTACTATTATTTACATTTAAATTATTATTAATCATTACTAATATAATTTATAATTAGTTATCTTTTTTATATATATTTGTTTTAAAATTAAAAAAATGATTTTTTTGTTTTATTGAAAAAATATAAATTATTTACTATGATTAATGATAAGAATATTTATGATGAAATCAAAATTATACTTGAAAAAAATAATATTGATAATGAAAAATTATATAATGAACTAATTATGGTATATGATGATTATATGTATAATCATAAACTAAATGATAATATTATTAAAGATATGGATATAAAAACATTTATGATAACAGAAAATAATATTTTAAAATGTGATTAATAATTAATGGGAAATAAAAATACTCATTTTTATCATGATGAAATATATTTAGATCCACACACACATAGACCTGAAAAATTAGTTCAGCATAAATATGAAGCCTGTTTATATGAATCTAAAATGACAAAAGATAATTATGAAAATGAATATTTGATTGAAAGTAATGAAAGTGGAATGAAACCAGACGAATGGCAAGAAGAATTGAAAAAAATTAAAGAACCTGGTAGAAAAGAAAAATGTAAAAGAATGAAAGATGCTAAATTAAGTCAAATTACATCTATGCATAAAAAAATATTAGAAGATAATTTAGTATTTAACTGTATAGATAATAAAGTTGAAGATGAGGTTGAAAGAGAACCACTAAAAATAACAAATACAAAAAACACAGAAAATATAAAAGATTATAATGATTGTAAGAAAGATACAAATTTGCCAAAATTAATTAGTGATTATAATAATAATATAATAAAAAAATATGCAATGAATAGTAATTATAGTAAATATACTAAATCCTTAGAGAATCTAACCAATAAAATTAAAAATATTGAAAAATCTGCTAGAAGTAAAAAACAAAATATAAAAGACTATGTGGAAAATAATATGAAACCCAATAATAAAACTATCTATATAGGTGATACAGAATTAGAAAATAATGATCTAAATATATTAGAAAATATATGTAAAATTGATAAAAATGATGATAGATTAGAAGAATTAAGAAAGTGTAATAATAGTAAACGCGAAAGTAATTGTATTAAAGATTTCAATAATTATAAAGAGTATAAAAAAGATTGTGAAAAATGCAAAGACGGAGATAGAACAGGTGATTGTAAAGATAAAAGAGATAGTAAACAAGGGGGTAATTTTACACGTATATTTAAAAATGGTTTAGGAAAAGGTTTTTTTCCATTAATTTACTGGTTGTTTGTTGTATTTACAATATTATTATTTGGTTTAATATTTTCTTATATTTTTTATTTTATTAGATTAATTTTTGTCCATTTAATTTACGATCGCATTACTTATATTATGATAGGAGTGACACAACCTGATGATAATAAAGATTCATATGACAAAACTGATGGAAGAGAGTTTAAAAGTTATTCAGATAATGCACCATTGGGTGCAATAGTAAAAAATATATGTAAATTATTCGCAATAATGATAAGAAAATCTCATTGGTGGATTATCCCTATTTGGTTAGTTTTATTTGTTTCTGTATATGTTTTTTGGATTATAAAAAAAACTTTAGGATGGTGGCCAGCAAGTATGGTTTGGGATTCGATTGGTATTTTCAAAGGATCAAAAACAGCTTTTAGATGGTTAGATGCTGTAGAAGGATGTAATAAAAAATCTAATAGGCCAATTATATGTAATAGTCAAGCCACGTGGAATCTTTTAGAAGATTGGAATTATGAAAATATAAAATTTATGGATCCTGATTTGGATGAGGATGAATTTAGACAAAGATTTAATTTTATTAAAACATTTAATCCAGAATATAATTGGAGTGGTACAAAAGATAAAAGTATTCAAGAAATAATGAAACAAGAGTTTGATAATAGAATAAGTAATAAAAATGAAAATGAAAATGAAAATTTTACAGATTATAATAAATATAAAAATAATAATAATTTAATTGAAAATTTTTTCATAATGGATAAATTAATGCCTGTGAAACAGAAATTAAATGATATCATAAAAAAAAATAACGATGAATTAAGACTAAATAATGAAAATAATAAAAATAAAGGTGAAAAAAATAAAAAAAATTTCGAGGATTATTTAGATAGTCAAGATAATAGTGAATAATAAATAAAAAATATATATTTCATATATAAAGAATAATAAACAAATTAAAATGGCAGATAAAGCCTCAAAAGAATTAAAAGATAAACTTGGTGATTTATCAAATAAAGCAAATGAAAAATTAGATAGTTTATTCAAAATAAATACAATATTTTTTGAAAAAATAACATCAGGATGGACATCATATGAAATAATACTAAATATATTATTTATATTGTTATTATTATTGATAGGATTTATAATATATTGGGATTTAATTAATAGAAAAGCATTAAAAACATCAAGATGTAAAAAACAAAAAGATTTATATGATAAAAATAATGGAGTTTATAAGGTTAATGTAAAAACTAAAGGTGGTGATAAATTATTTAATATACAATATGATTTTAAAAATAAAAAACATTATTTAAATTGTGATGGAGTATGCATAGGCGGAGAAGAAGATCAACCCTTCGATAATATACCAATACGTAATTTAGAAAGTGAAAAAGATGAAACATTAACATTGCACTGTGGTTGTGATAAAAAATATAGTTATAATAATTATGAATCTGTTATAGAAGGAGAACCAGGAATTATCAGATATATGAAAGACAATGAAAGTTTAGATTTTTTTGATTCAATGAAATATAATGCGTAAAATTATTTAAAATTTAAAATTATTAATAATATATGAGTTTAAAAATTATTAAAAGAGACAATACTATTTCTACATACGATATTGATAAGATTAAAAATGTATTACACTTAGCTTTTAATAATTCAAATACAGTATGTAATAATATTGATGAATTAATCGGTAATATAAACAATGATATTTTAGATTATTCAAAAAAAAATAATAAGGAAAATATTGAAATAGAAAATATTCAGAATATAGTAGAGACAAATCTCATGAAAGGATCATATTATGATACAGCAAAGCATTATATTGAATATAGAAAAGATAGAAACGATAAAAGAAATAATACAAGTTATATTGATAAAATTCCAGATGATGTAGAAACACCTTGGGGTATGTTAGGTTATATTACATATAAAAGAACTTATGCTCGAGTAATGGAAAAATATAACGATGAAGATGTATCTATTAAATATACAGAAGAATATAGAAATAGTATTCAAAGAATTTTAAATGCTTGTCAAAATCAATTAAATATTAATTTTACAAATGAAGAACTTAAAAAAGCTTATTATTATCTTAAAAAACTGAAATGTAGTGTTGCTGGCAGATTTTTATGGCAATTAGGAACTGAAACAGTTGATAAAATTGGAACAATGAGTTTACAGAATTGTGCATTTGTTAAAATTGACGAACCCGTTAAACCATTCACTTGGATTTTTGATGTTCTTATGTTAGGTACAGGAGTTGGATTCAATATTCAAAGACATAATATTGAAAAATTACCACCTCTTCTTGATTGTGATATCAATATTACAAGAAATGATGTTAAAGATGCTGATTTTATTATTCCAGATTCTAGAGAAGGATGGGTATCTTTACTTGAAAAAATACTTGAAGCATATTTCTTTAAAGGTAAATCATTTACTTATTCCACTATTTTAATTAGAAATAAAGGAACAAAAATCAAAGGTTTTGGAGGAACTGCTTCAGGTCCAGAAGATTTAGTAAAAGGACTCAAAAATATCCAATCTGTTTTACAAAAAAAGAAAGGACAAAAACTATCTAGTGTAGATTGTCTTGATATTATTAATATTATTGCTACTATTGTTGTTGCTGGAAACGTCAGAAGATCAGCGCTAGTTAGTTTAGGTGATCACGACGACATTCCTTATCTAAAAGCTAAAGATTGGGCATCTGGTAATATTCCAAATTGGAGATGTATGTCTAATAATTCTGTAGTTTGTGAAAATACAGATGATTTACCTGAAGAATTTTGGGAGGGATATATGGGAACAAGTGAACCATATGGTTTAGTAAATCTTAAACTTTCAAGAGAAATTGGTAGAATTAAGGATGGTGAAAAATATAAGGATCCTAATGTTGATGGATATAATCCCTGTTGTGAAATTTCATTAAACAATTTTGAAACTTGTTGTTTATCTGAAATTTATCTATCAAATGTAGATTCTTATGATGAATTAAAAGAAATTGCAACTATCGTGTATAGAATCTGTAAACATTCCCTAAGATTAAAATGTCATCATATTGATACACAAAATATCATTCATAAAAATAGTAGAATTGGTATTGGTATTACAGGATATATGCAATCTTCTGAAGAACAAAAATCTTGGTTAGAACCTTTATACGAATATATTAGAGAATACGATGTTCAATATTCTGAAAAAATGAATTTCCCTAAATCTATTAAACTAACAACTGTTAAACCAAGTGGTACTCTTTCGCTTCTTGCAGGAGTTACTTCTGGATGTCATCCTGCAATTTATCAATATTTCATTCGTAGAATCCGTATTGCTTCTAGCAATGATTTAATTGATTTATGTAGAGATAACGGATATTATGTTGAATATCAAAGAAATTTTGATGGTACAGATGATAAAAATACAATGATTGTAGAATTCCCTTGTTGTTATCCAATGGGAACTACATTAGCCAAAGATATGTCCGCAATTGATCAATTAGAAGTTGTAAAACATTTACAAAATGTTTGGAGTGATAACTCTGTATCGTGTACTATTTATTATAGATTAAATGAACTTGATATGGTTAAAAAATGGTTAAAAGATAACTACACAAATAATGTGAAAACCTGCTCATTCCTATTACATAATGATCACGGTTTTGCTCAAGCACCTTTTGAGGAAATTACTAAAGAAAAATACGAAGAACTTATTAAAAAAGTTAAACCCATTACTTCGGCGAATATTATGAATGAGGAAAACCCAGATATGTCTGAAGAATGTCGTGGTGGAGGATGCCCGATTCGTTAAATAAATTTTTGTTTTTTTATGAATAAAAATAAAATAACTTATTCAATTAGAGTAATATGTCTTATAACAATGACGAAAGAATAAAACTCTCCGTAAAGAGTTCTAATTTTGCAATTGCTAGTAAGTTCTCAACAACTGAAAATGATATTCAAATGTATTTAGTTGCAAACAATTGCAACTTATATAATTGGAATAATCAACATAGTGGAGCTATATTTGGTGCAGAATTAGTTAATGTAGATACTGATAATGAACATCACGAACCATATATTGCAATAACACACGGTGAGAAGAAAAAATTAGCACAATTCAATAATGATTTAATAAATTTAAATCGAGATGTCACTATTGACGGTACTTTAAAAACATCAAATCTTCGAGTATTAGGAGATACTACTTTTATTGAAACAAACTCATATCAAACTGAAAATTTATTAATACAAAATGACCAAAGTGATGGTCCAGCATTAACAATACAGCACCAAGATACAAATCATAATATTTTAGAAGCTAGTAATTTAACAGATTTTTTTATATTTGATAAAAATGCAAAATTAGGTATAAAAAAAGTTCCCAACGCGGATTTAGATATATTAGGAGACGCTTATATTGATGGAGCATTAACAGTAACAGGAGTTCAAACAGCGCAAAATGATTATAATATATATGGGACTTTGACAGTTAATAGAGATTTTTTACTTAACAGAAATCAGATTGTACAAGGAACAAGTTTAATTGTAGGTGATCAATTAATTGAAAATAATCAATTAATAGAAGGTTCATTAGTTGTTAATGAAAACCAATTGGTTAAAAAAGATTTACAAGTTATGAACAATTTACAAGTAGATAATAATTTAACAGTTGATAATAATCAATTAATTAAACGAGATTTAACTGTTAATAGCAACTTATTAGTTAATAATAACTTAATTGTAGATAATAATCAATTAGTTAAAAAGGATCTTCAAGTTAATAGCAATTTATTTGTAAATAATGACGTAATTGTCGATAAAAACCAACTTATAAAACGTGATTTAACTGTAAATAGCAATTTACTAGTTAATAACAATGGTCAATTTGATAATAACTTATTAGTCAAACGCGATTTAACTGTTAATAGCAACTTGTTAGTTAATAATGACTTAATTGTTGATAAAAATCAATTAATAAAACGTGATTTAACAGTAAATAGCAATTTACTAGTTAATAACAATTTAATTGTTGATAACAATCAATTAGTTAAAAGAAATCTTGAAGTTAACAGCAACTTATTAGTTAATAACAATGGTCAATTTGATAATAACTTATTAGTCAAACGCGATTTAACTGTAAATAGCAACTTGTTAGTTAATAATGACTTAATTGTTGATAATAATCAACTCATAAAACGTGATTTACAAGTTATGAGCAACTTACTAGTTAATAATGACTTAATTGTTGATAATAATCAACTCATAAAACGTGATTTACAAGTTATAAGTAATTTACTAGTTAATAATGATGCTAAAATAGATAAAAATTTATTAGTTAAACGTGATCTTCAAGTTAATAGCAATCTTTTAGTTAATGGTTATCAGATTATAGATGGTGAACTGAAAGTTAAACAAGATACTATTTTAGATAAAAACGTTTATGTTGAAGGAACTTTAAGAGCTAGTAATCTAGAAATAGTAGGAGATAGATCTATTATAAATACCGAAAGTTATAATACTGAAAATATACATATTGTTAATGATCAAGCAGATGGTTCATCTATTAAAATCGATCATAGAGATTCATATAATCATATATTAGAAGCTAGTAATTTAACCAATGATTTTATAATTATAGATAAGGATATTAAACTTGGTATTAAAAAGATACCAAATGCACAACTTGATATTAACGGTGATCTTTATATTGAAGAAGCAGCAACCATTAATAATGATCTTTATGTTAATAAAAATCAAGTTATAGAAGGGTCTAGTTTAGTTAAAGGTGATCAATTAGTTGAAAACAATCAACTTGTATTAGGTTCATTGGTCGTTGAAGAAAACGAATTGGTTAAAAAAGATTTACAAGTTATGAATAATTTGCAAGTAGATAATAGTTTAATTGTAGATAAAAATCAATTAGTAAAAAGAGATCTGGTTGTAAATAGCAATTTACTAGTTAATAATGACTTAATAGTTGATAACAATCAATTAGTTAAAAGAGATCTTAGGGTCAATAGTAATCTTTTAGTTAATAATGATTTAGTAGTTGATAATAATCAACTTATTAAAAGAGATCTTAGGGTCAATAGTAATCTTTTAGTTAATAATGATTTAGTAGTTGATAATAACCAATTAATTAAAAAGGATCTCAGAGTTAATAGCAATCTTTTAGTTAATAATGATTTAGTAGTTGATAATAATCAACTTATTAAAAGAGACCTTAGAATCAATAGTAACTTATTTGTTAATAATGATTTGGTAGTTGATAATAATCAACTTATTAAAAGAGACCTCAGAGTTAATAGTAACTTATTTGTTAATAATGACTTAATAGTTGATAATAACTTATCAGTAAAACGTGATTTACAAGTTATGAGCAATTTGTTTGTTAATAACGATTTAGTAGTTGATAATAACCAATTAGTAAAACGTGATTTACAAGTTATGAGCAATATGTTAGTTAATAACGATTTAGTAGTTGATAATAACTTATCAGTAAAACGCGATTTGCAAGTTATGAGCAATTTAGTTGTTAATAATGATGCTCAAATTGATAAAAACCTTTTAATTAAACGTGATCTTGTTG
>MDSW01080769.1_pt1 | contig 149438 bp, 162 predicted proteins | sample 811171 | NCBI WGS metagenome assembly MDSW01 (sample SAMN05326641, study PRJNA326480) | marine metagenome | isolation source: seawater | place: Atlantic Ocean: North West | collected 2012 | reverse complement strand
GCCCATGGTGATCGTGCCGGTCTTGTCCATGGCCAGTGCAGTGGTCTTGCCCGGTGCCTCAACATATGCACCGCCCTTGATCAGCACCCCGGCCCGCGCAGAGGCGGTGAGTGCAGCGACGATGGAGACCGGTGTCGAGATGACCAGAGCACACGGGCAGGCGATCACCAGCAGCACGAGTGCATTGTAGAACCAATAATCCCAGGCCCCACCCAAAATGAGCGGCGGCAGCAGGGCAATTGCAATGGCGAGAGCCATGACGATAGGCGTGTAGATGCGGGCGAACTTCGCCACCCATTGCTCCACCGGCGCGCGGCGGGCATGGGCGTCGCCGACCATGCGGATGATCTTGGCCAAGACGGTGTCCGAGGCGGCCTTCGTGGCGCGCACCGTCAATGTGCCTTCGCCGTTGATCGTGCCGGCATAGACTTCGTCGCCTCGTTCCTTTGTGACCAGCGCACTCTCTCCGGTGATTGGCGCCTGATCGACCGCGCCCGCGCCGTCCGTCACCTCACCATCCAGCGGGATACGGTCGCCACCGCGTACTATGAAGCTTGCGCCTACGGCGACTTGAGCCGCCGGAACGTCGGCCTCGCTTCCGTCTTCGCGGATCACGCGCGCCGTCGGTGGTGCAAGATCCAAGAGCGCCGAGACCGCATTCCTTGCACGCCCGACGCTCCAGCTTTCGAGGTAGAGCGAGAGCGAGAAGAAGAACGCGACCGTCGCCGCCTCGAAGAATTCGCCAAGCCCGATGGCACCGGCCACGGCGACAACCATGAGCAGGTTCATGTCCGGCGACAGCCGCCGAGCGGACGACCATGCCTTGGGTGCCACGAGCCAGACACCGAACAGGATCGCAACCGCGAACAGCCCTGCCTCGACCAGCGGCATCGGCGCTTCGCCGTGCCCCGCGAAAAGGCCGAGCGCCCCGCCCATGCCGGTCTCGATGATGTGCCACAGGAATCCCGCGGCCCAGAAGCCGCCGCTGAGCGCCGTAAACAGCCGCTGTCGTGCAAGATGGGCCGCCTGGTCGACCGACGCGTTTTCGGCATCCCAGGGCTTGGCGGTCATGCCGGTGCTTGCCACCAGTTCTGCAACTTCGCCGTCCGATACCTGCATTGCGCTGTCGAGGATGGTCATCCGTCCATTGATCACGTCGAACGCGAGATGCTCCGCCCCGCCGATCTTCGGGCCGACCACCTTGTTCAGGATCGCGACCTCCTCGGCGCAATCGAGGCCTGAAACCTGAAAGCTGCGCCCGGCATACGGCGCGGGCGTCACTGGAGCGACGTCGCCACAGCTTCGACTGCCTTCGCAGCAGCCGTCGCCGGATGCCTGCGGAGCGTCGGTATCATCATGGCGGTGGATATCAGACGGCATGAACGGACCTCGGGATTCGGACAGTTCAGATCGACATAGCACCTACAGCAACTAGAGCTTCAAGTGAAAAATCGGTTGGTCTTCATGTCCTGTTTTTTGGTAGGACTGACAGCGGATTGCCCCGTTTTGGCGAGGCAGAAAGAAAATGCGAAAGGAAACTCAATGCAATCGATCATGCAAAAACGTAACGTGATGGTCCTGCCCACGTTAGGGTCAGGACTCGTTCTCGCGTCATAGCCAGAACATGACTGTTGCTGCGAGGGCGACGGCGGAGAGGAAGACCGTCGGGCACCTGTCGTAGCGGGTAGCAATCCGTCGCCAGTCCTTCAGTCGCCCGAACATGATCTCGATCCGGTTGCGGCGTTTGTAGCGGCGCTTGTCATGCTTGATTGGCTTGCCGCGTGACTTCCGGCCCGGGATGCAGGGCTTTATCCCCTTGTCTTTCAACGCCTCTCGGAACCAGTCGGCATCATAACCGCGGTCGGCCAGCAACCACTCCGCATTTGGCAGGCTGCCCAGCAGGGCCGCGGCGCCGGTGTAATCGCTTACCTGGCCGGCGGTCATGGAGAAGCGGAGAGGGCGCCCCTCGGCGTCGGTGACGGCATGCAGCTTGGTGTTCATGCCGCCCTTCGTTCGGCCGATCAGACGGCCGCGCAGGTCGCCGGGGCCCCCTTTTTCGACCGCAGGCTGGTCGCCGTGCGGTGCGCCTTCAAGTAAGTCGCGTCGATCATCACCGTCTTCGGAACAGCGGCCTCGGCGGCCAGGCCATCCATCATCCGGGCGAAGACCCCTTTGTCACTCCACCGCTTCCAGCGGTTGTAGAGGGTCTTGGGAGGGCCGTACTCCCTCGGCGCATCCCGCCACCGCAACCCGTTGCGATTGATGAAGATTATCCCGCTCAGCACGCGCCGGTCATCGACCCGCGGCTTGCCATGGCTCTTGGGAAAGAAGGGCTGGAGCCGCGCCATCTGCGCCTCCGTCAGCCAGAAAAGGTTGCTCATTGGTCAGTCTCCTTGCTGAGGCTGAATCATGCCGCAAGCCAATGATCAATGGGTCCTGACCCTAATGATGGACAACCTTTTGGAGGACTGGGGGCAGCCATTTTATCCAGTCGTCGAGTAGCGACGTCTGCCGGTCAACGCCATGCCCTCGACCCATCGCACACTCGCGCTTGCTCCCGCATCACCGCGTAGTCGCTCAGCATCTCAGCGATGACCGAACCTCCCGGCAGGAGGGCCAGCTCCTCCGCCGCCTGCACCTTGAACTCCCGGCCATACTCGACCACGGGCGGGCACGTCGCGAGCCTGCCGTCCTCAGAACGAACCGTCCCGCAGCCGGTCAGCGAGATCGCTGCGATCGCGAGGACGGCGAGCCGCCGCTTCCAGCATCCGACGTTGGACGTCATTGGCCTTCTCCATGGTTTCAAGGCGTTCCGCCAGCCGTCCCGCACGCTCGCCGGAGCGCCGAAGGGCCAGCAAGAACAGAAGGACGGCGAGTGCGATGGCCGCGTAATGCAGGGCCGCCCGGATCCACGGGGCGGCCGCGATCCCGGTGAACAGAGCGGCGATCATCGACGCCCCCGCTTCCAGTCATCAAGCCGCGCGTAGATCGTGACGGCAACGCCCGCGAGCGCTAAGGCGATGAACACCCAGCGCAGCGTATCGAGGTAGGGCACGAGCGGCAGGATCGCGGACTGGGTGTCCGTCAGGACGCTCTGCGCAACCTCGACACCCGCGGCGCCGAGCGTCGCCACACCGGCCGCGCCGCCACCCTTCATCGTGCGGCTGTCGGCCAGCACCTCGCGCGCCGGCAGCGTTTCCGCGGCAAACGCCGTCGCCCGAACCGGGAAGCGTTCGCCCCACTGCCGCGCAGGACCGAGATCAATGTGCATGAAGTCGGAGCGCGGGTAGAAACCGAACCCGAGGAAGCCGACCTCTCGCGCCGCCGCCTCAAAGGCGACCGGGTCGTGGTTCGCCATGGCGATGTCGAAGGCCGTGCCGTCCATGTGCGTCGAGCGTGGCGCGCCGCCGACGGCCCGGTTATGCGCCGGACTGCGGTAGGCCGAACGGACGATGAGGGGCTTGCCAAGCCGATCGCGCAGCGCCTGGAGCTTGTCGAGCGCATCTTCGTTGATCCGCAGGGAGCCGCTGCCTCGGCAGGCGATCTCGGCGGGGGAGAAATTCTTCCAGCGCCACGAGCGCTCGGGCACGTCGCGCCAGTGTTTGTAGGTCATTGTCGTCATGGCAGGTCTCCAGGCACAAAAAAGCCCGCTCCTCGACGAGGGCGGGCGGTGGTCTGATGGGTCGGGCAGATGGGCTAAGGCGTCGGTCCGAAGAGCTTCAGCTTGATGGCGATGCCGGCCATCAGGGCGAGCAGGACGCCGGTGGTGATCAGCCGCACGGCGGTCTGGACGGCCGTCTGTTTCGCGAGGCGGAAACCCGCGAGCAACGAGCGAAGATCGCGGATGTCCTCGGCCGCATCGTGGCCATCGAGACCGACCTCATGCAGGGCGCGCCGCGCGCCCGTCTCGGCCGCGCGCTCCAGCAGGGCTTCAAACTCAGCGGCCGGAAGCGCGATCAGCGCCCCGCTTTCTGGTTCCTTGTCCATGACGCAATCCGGGATTGATCAGAGGACCAGCGTGCCGGCCAGCGTGAACCCGATCCCGGCGAGCGTGGCGTCGGGCGTCGATGGCGCGACCACGCTGAGCACCTGACCGGGCTCCAGCACGGTTTCGCTGGCGGCGATGAAGGTGGCGCTCGTGGCGGCGGCGGCGAAGCGCATGGTGGCGCTGCTCACGCCGTCGACCCGGATGTCGAAATCCGCACTCGCGGTTGCGGCGGCTTCGGCGCTGGCATGGCTTCCGGCAAGATCGATCTTCAGCCGGGTGCGTCGCGCCAACGGCACCCGCGCTATCACCTCGTCCGCTGCCGGTTGCCCGGCCTTGTAGCCGCTGATGTCGGCCGGGGGATCGGCCGCATCCGCGGTCTCGACGACCTCGATGGCCAGCCACGTGCGCTCAAGGCCGCGCAGCTCCCCGGCCGTGCCGACATAGACCGCCAGCTCGAACCAGTCGCCCGCCGATACCGGAAGAACCGCGCTCGACAGGTTGCGCATCTGGTTGGAGTAGCCGCTGTCGCCGCGCACGATGAAGGACCCACCGCCCAGCACGCTGTTGCCGTTCTTGCGTACCTCGACCAGCTGGCTGGTCGGTGAGGTCTGCCACTCGATGTTGCCGACGATCCGGACCTTGGTGGCACCGGCCGGAATGGTCAGACGTGTGGGCTGGCCGGCATCCCAGAATGCGTCGCTGTCGTACTCGGCGCTTTGCCATGGCACGCCGACGTAGACGCCCGTCGTTGCGACGCTGAAATTGGTCGAGCGTCGCAGCAGCGCGCCCCGGAAGGGCAGCAGAGCGCGGTTGAAGATGCCGACACCGGTGGCGCCCCACGCAGCACCATCGAACTGGAGGACGTCGCCGTTGGCGGCGCCGGCGATGGAGACGTCGATGAGATCGCCCAATGCACCAGCGCCACCGCCGACCCCGTAGAGATCGCTGCCATTGCCCTGAACCAGCACCGTCGCGCCCGGAACGATGACGACCTCTGCGCCGGAACCTGCATATTTGGCGCGGACGTCCTGGCCGCCACTCGTCGCGTTTCGGATCGCCAGCCGCCGGTGATTGGCGGGCAGCGTCAGGGTCCGGGATGCCGTCAGCGTACCGGTGAGGATGATCAGGCCGTTCCGGTTGGCCTGGGTGCCAGTCAGCGTCAGGTTGGCGTCGGCCATCGCCAATGACAGTGCTTGGTTCATGGCGTTGTCGAGGGCATCGACCGCGTCGTTGATCGTGACCTCTTTCTGGTTCTGGGCGGCCGCGACATGGGTCACGGCCAGATTGGGGCTGGGCATCAGTTGATCTCCAAAGTGACGGTGCGCGGGAAGCCGCGGCCCGCGACGGCGCTGATCTGGAAGACGGCGACGGTCAGGGACGACGGAACCACACCGAAGTCGGCGAGGATGTCGGCATTGGCGTAAACGACGTTTGGGCTCGTCGCGGCGAGCGTCCGCTTCGCCGCGCCGCCCGGGGCGGAGAGGATGTCGACCTCGTAGGCCTCGGAGGTCTCGCCGAGCGGCACGAGGCCGGTGCCGTCCTTCAACTCGCCACCGATCCGGGTCCGCCGGGCCCAAGAGAGGCTGATGTTGGCCGGACTGCCGGTCAGAGCCGCCTGCACGTTCCAGGGCGCGTAGGGCTTGAGATCTCGGCCGGTATGGCTGGTGACCAATGTTTCCGCATCCTCGAAGATCGTGCCGAAGCCGACCGCCCTCCAAGACCGGGGGAGATCGAGATCGCCGAGCGAGGTGACCATGGTCTCGACATCGTCGGGGTCGAGGAGGACAAACAATTCGCCGGCCTCGTGCCCGTCCACGAAGACATCGGTGCCACGGCGGCCACGCAAAAGCCCGGACAGGGTGTAGGAGCCGTCCGGGTTCAGCGCCACGTCGCGGAACTGGATGATCTCGGGCTCGCCGTTGGCTTTGAGGACAAGGGCCGCGTTGGCGCCGCTGAGCATCGAGTCCTGTGTGACGCTCTCAAGCCGTTCGCCGCCGGTGGTCATGAACACCGTCAGGCTGTTCGTCTCATCGGTCGCGAACGGAGACGTCGGACTGCCGAGCGGGTTCGCCGTGGCGCCCCAAGCCACCTCGCTCAGGGATCGCCCGACCTGTGCCCAAGCCGTTCCGTCGGCGCTGCGGTAGAGAGATGCGCCGGGCCAGCCCGGGCCACCGAAGCCGCCCATGAGGTAATAGATCCTCGACCCCGACCCGCCGGTGTCATCGGTGTCGCGCAGCAGCGGAAGATCCGGCAGGATCAGCCGCGTGGCGGCCTGACTGCCGACGATTTGGACCGGTTTGCCGGAGCCGCCATCGGCAGCCACGTTGGAGACGTAGGTGGCGGCAGCCTCCGAAACCCCTTTCACGGCGAGCGAGAAATCGGCCCCGACGTCGAGACGGGTGATGCGGGTCCGGAAGGTCGAGCCCGAGGCAAAGACCACGTCCACGACATCGGTCGGGTCGAGGCGCAGCCAGTCGGCTGGCAGCTCTGCTTCGTAAGCGCTGCGTTCGATCCAGGCGCTGTAGAGCGTCTTGGCTGCGATCTGCTTGGCCGTCGTCGCATCAAGCGCAAGGGCCAGCTCCACGCTGGACTGGTTGCGCGAATGCATGGTCGGTAGCGGCAGGGAGGTGCGCTTTTCGCTCTGAGTGCCCTGCTGGTAGTCGGCTTGCGCGTCCATGTAGACGACGCTGACCCGTTCTGGCAGTTCGACCTCTTGCGTGCGGCGCTCACGCCAGCTCTCGCCCGTGCGCTCGTCTAGCGGCAGCAGAAGATCCGCATCGATGGTCGCGGCGGGCGGTCGTCCCCGCGTCCGGAACCGCAGGGCGTCGTCGCTCTCTGCCGCGTCGAAGAAATAGGCCTGCGCCAGCGGCTCGACGGCGCCTCGCACGGTGGTCTGCCGGCCGATGACATAGCCGGGAACCGTCGCCCCGAGATCGGCGACGTCTATGTCGGACAGACCAAGGCCGGCACGGGCGCAAAGGTCGGAGACGATGCCGGAGAGCGTCTCTCCACCACCGCCGCCGCGATTGAGGAAGAGCTTCGCCCAGCCCTGGCTGCCGCGGACCAGATGCGTGTCGGTGACGGCATCGTAGACCTGAGCGCCGCCTTCGCTCACCGCACCCGGCCAGATCTCATTGAGAACGAGAGCGCCCGTGGCGGTGTCCAGCTGGATGACGCGCGTGCCCCGCATCAGCGTCCAGCGCTGCCCGCGCAACCGGCTCTGACCGTAGTAAGGCCCTTCGTAGTTGATCTGGATCGGAACGACCGTCTTCCAGACGATGCCGGTGTCGCTGCGCCATTTCAGCGTATAGATCGCGCCGGGTGATCCCCCGTTCGAGATGCGCGCCTGAAAGATGACGCTGTCGTCGGTCGTATCGTAGGTGAGCCCGCCCGCGCTGCCGTAGAAGCCAGTGGCGCCGCTCTCTAGATCCGAGGCTGCGAAGGTGGCAACCTTCTCGAAGGTGACGCCGAGGGATTGACCGATGAGGCTGTCGTACCCTGCCAGTGCCGAGACCCGCAGGCGATAGAGGCCGAGGCTTCCATGGTTCGTGCTCGTCCCGCTGCCGAGGATCCAGCCATCCCCGAAGCCTTCTCCGACCGCACCACCAATGACGCCCCGAACGCGAGGCTCCGTGACGCTCTGCCCGGCGCCCCAGACATAGCCCATGGTGTCGGCGCGGATGAGTCCGACGTCGTCGAAGAGCGATCCGGTGAGAACGAAGTCGACGCGGCCAGAGGGGCCGTAGGCGGAGACCATCCCCATCCACGTGGTGGCGACGAACCGCAGGGTTGAATTGGTCAGGCCGTTGCTGGTGGAGCCGAAGCGGCCGACTTCCTTGATGGCATTCGGTTCGATGCGCAGGATCGGGCGTGAGTTGCTCGATCCGGTCACGACATAGAGGTGACCATCCTCGCCGGAGAACAGCGTGCTCGGGAAGTTGTTCGGCGCGACGCCCGTTATGTCCGTCATCCGCGCCTGGCGGTCTTCTTTCATGGTCCGCAGGCTGAAGCGGCGGATCCCGGCCTCGGCGGCGTTGACGTCGCTGTCCAGGAAGTAGCCGTATCCGCGCCGCCAATCGACGGCCAGGTCGTCGATCTGGTAGGTGCCGAAATATCCGCCTTCGCCCGTCGTGATGAAATCGAGCAGCTGGTAGGGCTGCTGCGCCGCCCGCTGGTAGGTGATCTCAGCCGTGATGTTGGGGATGCGATTGCCGAAATCCGCGAGCGCCAGATCTTCGAAGACGATGGTGGCAAGACCCCGATGGGCGGGCGCGCGGCCCGCGCCGACGTGCGTTTCGATCAGCGGATCGGCCAGCTGATCCTCCGTCCCCGAATGGAACCGGAACTTGAGGTCGGGTTTGGCGACGTCTGGGCTCGCGCCGGTCTTGTCGTAGATGAGTTTGCCGTCCGCCCAGATCCGAAGCACGTCCTCGGCCGGCCCTTCGCCGAAGCTGAGGGCGAAGGACGCGAAGTAGGAATACGTGACCGAGGTCTGGGTGGCTCCGCCGCCGCCCTTGCCGCCCGAGCGGGTCCGGGTGACGTTCTGCTGCTCGCGGATCCCGGACGACCAGATCATGTTTCCGGCCATGCGTAGGGTGCCGTAGCCGATGGCGATCGCTGCGCCATAGGCGGACGAGGAAACGGTCAGGTCGCCAAGGCGCGGTCCCTCGGTAGTGACGTTCTGCCCCTTGGCCGGGAACAAGAGGCTGCCGACCACCGAGCCGACGAGCCAGCCGGCCTGCCAGCCGACGCCGACCGCGGAGCCGAGCGCGGCCCCGCCCACTGCAACGAGAATGGCCATGGGAGGTCAGGATCCGGGAGAGCGAAAGCGAAATGCGAACTTGATCTTGGCCGGCCATTCGCCGGCATAGGATTCCTCGATCACCTGCCTGCGCGTGGCGTGCGCGTGCAGGAGATGCGGCCGTCCGAGCCGTTCCGTCAGAAAGCCGCAATGGCAGGGATAAGCCTGATCAGCGAAGACGAGGACGTCACCGGGCTTCGCTTGTGTGACGGCAATGCCGTCCATGTGCCCGCGAAAGTGCTCGACGAAGCCCTGTCCCTGCGCGCGGCGCCCATAGGCCGTGCTGTCGTGGTCGGCGAGTTCGAGCGCCCGCGCGACAAGGACCACGAGCCCCGCGCAATCAACACCGGCGCGGCTTCGCCCCTGGTGTCGCCAGGGAACACCCAGCCATGTTCGCGCTTCGGCGACAATCGCATCGGCCAGATCCCCGATCGCGGTGGCGGTCGCTGATGGTGGGCGGTCAGCGTGCATCGGGATAGCTCATCATGGCATCCTGGCCCGGCACGTAGGGTTCGCCGCGAAAGTTCAGGACGTTGGCGAAGCGGTCGATGCAGGTGTCGAGCCGCTTGTCGCAGCCGGGATGAACCCGGAAGGCGTCGCCGGATGAGATCGCGTATCCCATCGGCAGGAACAGCTCGATCCGCCCGCTGCCTTGGGTCCAGCCCTTGACCTCGGTGGAACGACCGGCATTGGCGCCGGTCTCCCAGGTCAGCACACCGCCAGCAAACCAGCCATCAACCGCTCGTGGTTCATCGAGCGTGGCATTGAAGACCGCCCGGTCAGTGACTGCCGTCACGATGCCCGACCGGCTCCAGGCGTCCTCGGCCTCGAAAACCGCGCCACCATCGGCGGTTTGCGCGCCGACATTGGTGTCGAAACTCGGTGGCTCGGACGCGGTCGTTCCGGCGGTCACGCACCGATAGACGCGGTTCTCGAAATCCGCGGAAGTCGGTACTGATGCCGTCGTGTCCGTGATCGTCGCCACGACGGCGTCGAAGGCCGCGTTCGACTGGCTGCCGGCCGCGAGCTGGTGGAGGAGCCGGAAGCGGAGAAATCTGGTTCCCACCGGCAGCTGGGCCATCGAGATGCCCCGCTGAACCCAGCTGTCTTCGGGCAGGATCACCTCGAAGCCCGTGTCGAGAAGGGTTGAGAGCAGGTTCGACGAGCCGTCCAGAGCTTCGACGACGACTCGCCCCAAGTCGTCCGGGAACGAATTCGCCCGGCTCACTGCTGCGTCCAGCCGGTAGGCGTCTCCGTCGATCTGCAGTGGATCCAGACCCGATGCGACTAGGTCGATGGATTGGGTCAGCTCCCCCGATGCCGAGCTTCCGCCTTCCAGGTAGAAGCTGCCAGCCGCGGGCGTCAGGCTGCCATTGCCGGCGTCATGCACGTCCCAAGCGCCGGACACCTTCGTCCATCCGGTGGGTGTGAAGCTGGAGCCGTCGCCGGCGCCATCCGCCTCGAAGCTGCCGTTGACGACCGGCAGCGGGAAACTGACCGGCGTGCCGGTCGTGCGCACGCGCACCACGTCACCGAGGATGTACGCCGTCGATCGGGCGATTTCTGGCGGATTGACCGGCACCTTGCAGCGATGATCTCCGAGATCGGCGCGGCATTCCGGGCTGTAGAGTTCGCCGATGCGTTGCTGCAGCGCTTGGGTCATGCCGCGCAGTTCGGTCCGGAAAATGCCTTGCTCGGTCAGCACAACCTCGCCGAACCAGCCGCGGCGCATCCGGAGAGCGCCCATGGCGGGGTTCGCCCAGTTGACCAGGAAGATCCGCACCTCGGCCTGATCGAAGAGACCCGCGCGCAGCTCTTCTTCGGTGATCGACGCGCTGTCGAAGACGCCCTCGACGTCGAGATTGTCGACGCTCAGGCTCGCATCGTTGGCGATGGCCGTGCGCGAATAGCCGGAACTCGCCTTGTAGACGTTGCCCTCGAACGGCAGATCCCGGTCGTGATCGGTGAAGAAGAACTCCTTGCCGTCGATGCGCGAGATGCGCCAGCAGGTGGCGAGCGTCGTCACCGGTCCGGCGAGGTGCGCCGCGAGGGCCGCCGAGGTCGATTTCATGGTCTGATCTCCAGTACCGGGATCTGGCCCCAACTGCCGAGCTGATAGGTTTCGATCGTGAGGTCCATCTGATCGCTGTCGAAGCGGACGGGCACGTCGAACTCGAAGTCCGCCGTCACTTGGACGCCGGATGCGGGGGCGACGGTGAAGGTCACGAGCCCGGTCGCCGTGTTGACGCTCCAGCCAGAGACCGCCTCGGCGCCGTTGCGGTAGATCTTCACCGTTCCGGGAACGGGCTTGGTGATGACCCGGGTCTCGACCTCGCCGCCGCTTGCGTAGGTCTTCACGAGCTGAAACGTCTTGCTCGCGCCGTCGCCTTGCCCGATCAGCTGGGCCAGCGCCTGGTAGTCGGTCCAGTCCTTGAAGCGGAAGCCGTAGGCTCGCCCGCGTCGCGCGCGAAAGAAGGCGATGAGGGCGGCCACCTGATCGCGTTTCTTCAGGCCGTGCGCCACGTTCCATTTGCCCCGTGCGGCGGCCCAGTTCGCGTTGCGCCGCTCGTGTCCCGAAACCGTCGTCACCACGGTGGTCGAGTAGCCGGGACCGCCAGACGCCCCGTAGGAGATGTCCGGCGGGAACTGAACTTCGTGAAAGCCGCTCATCTGTCGATCCGTCAGAGATTACGCCGCGCCCGCTCCATGGCGCGCGCGGCGTCGGCGGCGATCTGCCCTTGGGCGTAGCGAAAGCTGCCAGCGTCAGGGGTGGAGATGTTCATCACCACATTGACCGGTGGACGGGTTTCGCGTGCGGCGCCGATGGCGGCGAGCTGAGCCCGTGACAACACCATCTCGCCGCGCTGCAGGATCGCGGGCACCTCGTCCGCACGAAGCCCCGCGACGCCGCCGTCGTGGAAGCGCGGCGCGCCCGCAAAGGCAAGTGCCGGGACGAGCCGCTGCTGGGCGGGACCCCCGGCGATGCCGCCTTGATGGAAGATGCCGGCGAACAGCCCGCCACTGCCCCCGAACAAGCCGCCGAGCAGTCCGCCGCCGCCTCCGCCGAGTGCATTGGCTAGAGGTCCGAGGATCGCGGAACGAACCGCGATGCGGGTGATATCGGCGAGGATGCTGTCAGCGAGCGCCTTGAAGTCGATCTTGCCGCCGGTCACGAAGCTGGCGATGGCGTCCTCGGCGCTGCGAAAGGCGCTGGAGAGAGCACTTCCGAGCCCCTTGCCCCAGTCCATCGCCTCGCTGGCATAGCGCGACAGCTCCTCGCGAACCGCGGCCCAGCCAGTCGCCGCCTGTGTGGCCGCCGAAGCCGCTGCCTCCCCGGCGGCCCGGCTTGCTTCTGCGGCGCGTGCGGCGGAACCGGCCGAGCCTTCGCCATCTCCTGCGGCATTGCCTCCGGCGCCGCCGATGGCTGCGAAGGCTTCATCGAGACGCTCCGTCGCGCCGGCTGCATTGTCGATCTCGGTGTTCGCGCCAGCCATGGCCTCCCGGAGCGCCGCGATGGACGCGAGGGGCGCGCCTGCCAGCTCTCCCAGCGCCGTCGCCGTCTCTCGCGCACTGTCAGCGGCAGCGCGAGCATCCTCGGCGAAAGCCGAGAGCCCGAAATCCGGCCTCGCGAAGGTATCGGTCTCGAACGCAGCGGCGAAGGCATCGCGCGCTGCATTGCCAGCCCGGCTTGCCGCGCCGGCAAACTCATTCTCGATCCGGCCGAGATCGACGTCCGGCACCAGCTCGATCGCCCGCTTGATGCCGATCGCCGCCAGACCCGCATTGACACCCTCGAGGAGCGAATTGATGCCGTCGACCGCGCCGTTCAGCATCGACTCCAGCCCGGCGATCAGCGCGTTCGCCGCCTGGATCGTCAGATCGCCGATGGCCCGAGGCAGGTTGCTCCAGATGACGACCATCGCATCGAAAGTGCCCTGAAACGTTCCGATGGTGCGATTGCCGAAGGTGACGACGGCCTCGAGCGACGCCTGCAGCGCGTCGGCGATGCTCGCTTGAATGCCGCTCCAGGCGGCGTCGATGCGCGCTTTCAGGACGCCGGCCAGCAATCCGATCCTGTCCCAGACCTCGGCTGCCACGTCGCCAAGAAGGCCGAGCGCGGCGCCGAAGCCGCCGGTCGCCTGCACCAGCCGACCGAACTGGTAGATCAGCTCACCCGCCGCCACGATGAGCGCGCCGATGCCGGTTCGGATCAATGCGCCGCGCAGGAAGACCAGCGCGGTGGCAAGACCGCGAACCGAGGCGGCGGCCACAACCATGCCGGCGACCCATCGTCCGGCGATGAAGGCGGCGAAGGCAGCAGCGATCGAGGCGAGCCGACCGATGTTGTCGAACAGGAGCCTAATGCCCTGACCAAGCGGACCAGTCGAGCGCGAGATTGCCGCCAGGGCGTCGGCGACGGCTTCGAGGGCCGGGGCGGCAGCAACGGCGAGTTGGTTCGACAGCCCGCGCCAGATCAGACCAAGGCGAGAGATCGCATCGTTCGTCCGCTCGATCTGATCGGCGTCCTGCTCGGACACGACCACGCCGAAATCGCGAACGTCCTGCGTCGCCTGCCGGAGGGTCGTCGTGTCGATCCGGGAGATGGCGATGCTGCCTTCCTCGCCGAACAGCTGACCGGCCACCGCCGCGCGCTCAGCTGCAGGCACGAAGTCTTCGATCGCCTGATTGATACGACCGACACGCTCATCTAGCGGCAGGGCAAGCAAGGCCGAGGCCGAGAGCCCGAGCCGTTCGAGCGCCGCGACGGCAGGACCGGTCCCGGCGGCCGCCTGGCTGAGGCGGCGGGTGAGGTCCTTGGTCGCCTGTTCGATGCCGGACATCGAGACGCCGGCCAGTTCGCCGGCGCGTTCCAGAACCTGAATGCTCTCGACTGTGGTCCCGAGCGACTGGGCGAGCTTGGCCTGTGCGTCCACGACCTGAAGGCCGGAGCGGATCATTGCCGCAGCGCCCGCGGCGAAGGCGGTCGCCGCGGCGGCGGCTGCGATCTGCGCGCGCCGATAAAAGGCCGCGACACGGCTGTTCGCGGCGTCCATCTCCCGCGATAGCCGACGGAAGCCTTGCTCGCCCGCATCGCCGATGCCCTGCAGCTCGGCCCTGACTTCACGCCCCCCGACCACGGCGAGGCGAACGGAGACGCGTTTCTCAGCCATCTTGATCAGTCCTGATTTGCGCGTTCAGTCCGCGCACCATCATGCCCTCCACCTCGGGAAGCAGTTCTGCGCAGACGAGGGTGTCCACTCCAAGCGCCTGCGCACAGGCGAGAGCGGCCGTCATGTCGAGGCCGAGGATCGCACCGGGGACGGCGCGCAGCTGCCCTGTGAGCTTTTTGGCGAGATCCCAGACCTGCCAGCCTTCGACCGTCTGCGGACGGTTCAGGACGGCAGGACATTCGCCGCAAATGCCGCGGCAGGACCGGCAATACTGGTCGCCCCCGCTGAAGTGCCATTCGGCGAGGGCGCGGAGCCGTTTTTTTCCGCTTCCAGCAACAGGCCCTTCGACACGTAGCGGAGCTGGAAGGCCTCGAAGATCGGCAGGATGTCCAGCAGCGCGTCGATGCCTTCCGGTGTGACGGGCACAGGATTGCCTTCTGCGTCGCCCACCCCCTCCCATTCCAGCACGACCAGCCGTGCCAGGGCCTTGGCCATGGTGACCGCGATGGTCTCGTTCGACGCGCCTTCGGGCAAGGCAGCTACCGCCGGATCACTGCGGGCGGCGGCCATGAGCGAGGTGGTCAGGGGAGCGACGCGCACGCGCACGTCATGTCCGAGGTCGAGCCAGATCGGCTCGCGCGACAGGTTCAGGCGGATCATGGGAATGGCCTCAGGTGTAGCTTGTGACGTCGTTCAGGAGGTGAGCGCGCAGCATCGTGCCTTCGCTGTCATCGTAAGCGGCGCGCCAGTCGAAGCTCGCCTCGACCCCGCCGGGGCCGGAGACGGCGTATTTGGGCTTGGGCAGGAAGACGCGCGGCAGCTCGAAGCGCAGCGCGTAGCCTTCCGGGAAGGTGAACCCGTATTCGAGCGCCACGGGATCGCCATTGGCGGCCTCGGCCACGAGCGTTGCACCATCGAAGCGTACCGACATCGATCCTTCCGCTGAGGCGAACGTGGGATCGGCCGCCTCGATCTTGCCGTCCTCGCGGATGACTCGGACGCGTTCGAGATTGTTGGAGAAGGTCAGACTGCCGCCCGTGACGCCCGCGAGCGCCGCACCGCCGCGTCGGATGAAGCCGCGCCCCTGGCTGAAGCGGCGGAGCGCGTAGGCCGTCGGATTGGCGTCGACCGTCGCCGAGAACCGTTCCTCGCCTTGGGCCACGAGCTGGAGACGGGCATTTGCCGGTCCCTCCTGACCCATCTCGAAGTTCAGGCTCTCCATCACCGTGCCGAGGTGACGGAAGAACACCGGCGTCGTGAGCTTCGGATGGCCGACCTCGATCGTGTAGCTCGGGATGTCGTCGGCGCCGCTCTCCCAGACATGGGCGTAGCCGCCGCCGGTCAGTGTCCCCGCCGAAGCTGCCGCGGCAGAGGCAGAGATCGTGAAGGCGTTCCCGGTCGGCCCGACGACATCGAATGCGATGACGAGGGTCTGCGTGCTCGTCGGCCGGGAATACGTGCATTTGGCGATTTCGGGATCGCCCGATGCGTTGAGGTCGCTGACCAGCTGATCGACGGTCTGCGTGACCGTTCCCTGGATCTGCGTCTCCTCTGCGCCGGCAGTACCGGAGACGAACGTCCAGACCGTATCGTTCAAGGTGATCGTGTCGCCCGCCGTGGGATTGACGGCGAAGACGATCGAGCCGCTGGCGTTCGTGGGCGTAGTCACCGGGTCTCCGAACAGGCCCGTCAGCCAGAAGCCCGTTCCACGCAGGTCGAGCGGGATGTCCAACTGGCCCTCGTCGGTGATGAGGCCGCGATAAGGATCCTGCGCATTGCGCCCGCGTCCCAGCAGCGGGTCGTCCCCGAGCGGCTGGGCCGAGGAGAGATCGGTCGATTTGAAATCGAGGCTCTGATAGCCGGTGAGCGGCGCGACCCCGTAGCTTGCCTCCCGGCACGCCTTGAGGGTGGCGTCCGCGCCATATGCGCGCGCCTTGGGCATGGATGACTCCCGTCTTGTCCGTGATTGGGTCGTGGTTGGGTCAGGCGGTGAGTGGATCGCTCACCAGGTATTCGATCGTGACGATGATCCGCGCGGTCAGCATCGGCGGCGCTCCTTCGAGAGCGAGCGCGCCTGTCTCCGGGGCTGACGGCGTCAGGTTCTCCGCAAAGCCGCCGAGCGTCTCATCGACACGCAGGGCGGCCCCGATTGCACCCAGCAGCTGATCGAGCGCCGCTTCGCCGCCGCCGCTTGGGTCTCGCGGCACATAGACTTCGAGCTCGACCCGGTGCGCATAGAATTCGGTGCGGGGATTGAGGGTGATGTCGGGTTCGCCGGGCTCGCCATCGCGCAGGATGACGAGACCGACGGCGGGCACCTTCTCGGGCAGCACCTCGTTGCGCCGCACCGGCGCCGCCAACTGCCCCGCGAGAACAACCGAAAGCGCGGCGAGGATCTGTTCACGTCGAGACATCAGCGGCTCCCGTCCCCATCAGAAATCCAGTTGCGCACGACCAGGCTGGGTAGCCGGCTCACCCAGCGCTCGGCGGCGCCGGCCACCTCGAGGCGCTTGGCGAGGGTGACCTGCGGAACCAGGATGAACATGGGCACGGTCACCAGTCCTCGGCCCGTCCGGAGTGCGGAAGCGCTCGCGCGAGAGAAGCCACCACGCTTGCCTGTCCGGGCACGCATCCCGTCGGCCACGAGGAGAGAGGGACCGCGGCGTCGGTAGACGAAGCGCAGCCGTTGCCCGGTCCGTCGCTCCCATCCACCCGGCGTGATCTTCCGGCCGCCATCCCCGTACCGGCCAGCGGCCGCCGTCGGGATCGCGAGGAAGAAGCCGTTCTTCGAGCGAATGGTCGCGCCGTCCTCGTAGATGCGGATGATGCCCGGCGCCTTGGACCAGACGAGACCCGCCGCCCGGATGCTGTCTTCGCCCTTGGGGTAGACTTGTCCGCGCCAGGTGCGCGCCAGTCTCGGACCCAGCCCCGCCGAGGTGACCTGCGTCCGGAGCTCCGTCTTCAGGCCTTCGGTGGCCTGTAAGATCCCGGCCGTGACGGCCTTCTCGGCGGCCTTGATCTCGTCGCTCATCAGCTTGCCGAGGTCGCCGATCGTGCTGACCGAGAACCTCATGCCTCGCGCAGCTCCGCCGTCCAGATCAGTCGCTCCGCGTCCCGGTGCGGTTCCCCCTGGACGACATAGGAGACACCGTCGAACTGGAACCCGTCGCCTTCGGCGAGACTGGGCGCATCGGCGACGCGAATGTCGAGCAGCGTCGTAGCGGCATGCAACCGTGTCTCGCCGAATTCGAAGACACGGTCGGGCCGGCGCAAGACGACCCGGACGGAGACGGCACTGCCGCCCTTTGGCGTGTAGCTCGCGTCCCGCGCCATGTTCGGGTCGGCGAACAGTGACTGGAACGCAGCGGCGATGGCCGACATCAGAAGCTGCCATTCAGGCGAACCCGCCCGATGACGTCACCGGCGCCACCGGCGACGGCTTCGGTCGCAACGCCGATGAGCGTGTTGGCGGTGGCGGTCTTCGTCGCCTCCTTGTTGGTGTTGTCCCAGTAGACCTTGTCGCCCGCGGCCCATGCCTGGGAGGCCACCTTCTTCAGGTCGAAGACGCCGACGAGCGACGCCTCGACGGTCTCGCCGAGGGCCGCGCTGCCCGCGGCCACGCCAAAGATGGAGCCGACGAGCAGGCCGTCGCCGGAAACGACGGCATAGGGCGCGGTCAGGGTGATGGTGTTGCCGGGCTGGACGTAGTTCTTCATGGGCTTGATCCTCTTGGAAAGACGAAGGGCGGCCCGTCAGGACCGTCCATCTCGTTAGGGTTCAGGTGTCAGGTATCAGGGACGGGGCCGGATCAGGCGCCCGGGTTCTTGTAGAGGCCGCGCCAGTCGATGGCCTTGGCGCCGAAGTCGAGGCGGCACTTGATCTCGACCCCGTCGACGTCGAAGCCGTTGCGCGTCTCGATGTAAGCGCCCTGCTGGCCTTCGAGATAGGCGTACTCAATGGTGTCGATCTGGTTCGGGCTGGCGGCCAGATACCAGGCGGTTTCGCTGGCGGCATCGAGCCGGGGCTCGCTGATCGGCGCGAGCGTGCGGATCGACTGTGGCACCACATTGCCGCTCGACGCAGGCACGAGGTTCTGCGCGACCAGCTGCTCGGCCTTCAGCTCCAGAGATGCCGGCACGATCAGAAAGGCGGGGCGGATGTTGAGCACCGTCTTCTTGTCGAGACCCGTCTGCTTGGCCATGGCGGCGCGGGCTGCACCCACGCTGGTGACGTCGAGCGCCGCGCCGGTGCCCGCGAGGTTCTTGTGGGTGGTGTGGAACAGCGCATTGCCATCGGCCATGGCCGGGTTCGAGGTGATGATGCCCCAGACCACGTCCGACTCCAGCTGGGCGATGGAGTTGCCGTACATCGCCGGGATCCGGGTGAAGGCGTCCAGATCGTCGTTGATCAACACCTGCCGGGTGATGGCGACGACCCGGCCGTAGGTCTTTACGCGGTAGCTTTCCTTGCTCTCGCCGAGCGTTCCGCGCTTGAATTCGCCGCTCTCGCCCACTTCCAGGAGCTGCGGCGCCTCGCCGAGCTGCACCCGGTGCATCGCCTTGAAGTCGGTCGCCAGCACCTGACGGCAGAAGAGTGCGAAGGTCCGCGGATAGGCCTCGTAGGCCTGCCGCAGGGTCTTGTTGGTGACCGCCGACAGGATCTCGGGGAAGTCCGAGGTCGAATGCAGGGCGCGCGTCGCCACCTCGTCACGCGAGAGCCCCCGCGTGTTCACCCCGGCATTGCCGAGGCTTTCGCGTGCGAGTTCCAGCAGCGTCATGCCGCGATACTGACGGGCAGCGTCCTCAAGCGGGAACAGCGTCGGGCTGTACCGGTGCAGCAGCGCATTGGCCACGGCATCGCGGCGGGTGATGCGCTCATCCCGGCCACCGAGCGGGACGGAGACTTGGCCGAAGGTCCGCGTCTCCTCCGACTTCGCTGCGACTCGATCGAGGATCAGGCGACGCGCCTCGTCGAGACCGGTGCCGCGCTTGACCAGATCCTCGGCGAAGCCGCGCTCGAGGTTCAGGCGACTAGCCAGATCGTAGATGGTCGAGACACGCTCACGTTCGGCTTCGCGGGCGCGGTTCGCTGCGGCATCGGGATCCGGGGTATCGGGGTTGGCAGTCTTCGGACGCGCGCGGGTCTGCGTGTCGGCCGCGCTCGGGGGCGTGTCGGTCATGGTGGTCTCCTCGGTCGCTGCCGTTTCGCTCGTCGGGTCGGCCACGACCTCTTCAGTCGGGGCCGGGGTCTGGGTCTTCTCCGTCATCGGGGATGCTCCTTGCGGGTTAGGGGGCGCGTCCCGGCGGTGAAGGACGCAGGTTTCAAGAGGGCTCTGGCTGCGGAAGCCCGCGGCGGGGTCGGCCCCGACCGGGACCGCTGAAATCTCGAAGGGGGTCCAGTCCACCGCCCGCCAGAGCTCCCGCCCGCCGTCGGGCTTGGAGATGTCGAAGCGATGGACCTGGTAGCCGATGGAGACCGCGCGGATGTGCCCGGCCTGGATGTCGCGCCAGATCGGCTCGACATCGGCGCGCTCGCTGATGCGGACCTGCGCGATGCCGCGGCCGTTGTCGATCCGCGCCGAGCCGGGCACCACCGAGCCGATGACAGCGTCGAGTGTGTCGATCTCATGCACCTTCAGGAACGGCGCACCCGCGTTCAGCCGGTCGAGGCGCACATGGGCAGGGTCGAGGCTGAGTTCCTCGTCGTAGGGCTCGCCGAAGAAGCTCGCCCGCCGGACGCGCGCGCCCGCCGACCAGATCACCTCGACGGTGCGTGCGTCGGCATCGACGGTGTTCGGCGCAAGCTCCGCCGACCGGCGAAGCGCCGGCAGTTCAATCATCGTGTCCATGAAGTCAGTCCTGTTGGGCGGTGTCCGGCTGCCCCGGGTCGGGTTCCGGATCGGTTGCCGGGTCGCTCGATTGCGCGCTGCCGGTCTTCGTGACGCGGCGGGGGTCGCTGTCGAGCACAAGCCCGAGGGCGTCGATCTTGGCGTTGGTCGCGGCGATCTCCGCCAGCACGGCGTCGGGATTGCGGCCCTGCCGAGCAATCACCTCGGCCAGTGTCATCGTTCCCGAACGGATCGCCAGAAGGTTCGCCATCGCGTCCTTCTGCGGATCGACTGCCTCGAACTTGGGCGGTGACCATTCGACCGGCACGTCCGGCTTCGGGATCTGCCCCGCGGCCCATGCGGCCTCGGTGAACCAGCGCCAGACCGGGGTGCAGAGCATCGGAATGAAGAGCTGCCACTGGACAGCGTCGATCATCCGGCGGAACTCGACGAGCCCCGCCCGGATGGAGGAGTAGTTTACTTGGCTGAGATCGCCGGTGAGTAGCTCGTAGGGCACCCGGAACCCGGCCGAAATCGTATGCAGGCTGGCGCGCTTGTACTCGCCGTAGCCGCCGGTTGCGGCCGGCTGGTTGAAGCGGATGTCCTTGCCGCCGCGGGCATAGGCGATCAGTCCTGGTTCGAACTGCTCGACCCGGTTGCCGTCGGCGTCGACCACCGCCGGAGCGATGCCCTGCTGCGCCTCGTCGTCGCCGAAGACTATGGCGGTGACGCAAGCCTCGGTCTTCTTGCGGACTATCTCGGCCACCTCGTAATCGTCGAGATCACGAAGGGCGCGGATGACCGGCGCGCCCCAGGGAACGCCGCGCGCCTGCGTGCGCTGCTTCTCGTAGACATGGGCGATTTCGCTCGCCGGGACCGGCCGGCTCTGCAGGCCGTTTTGCAGGGCGCCATAGGCGTCGCCCGGATGCTCGGCATGGAGCCAGTAGGCTCTACGCTTGCCGAGCGGATCGAACTCGACCCCCTGCACCAGCCGTCCGGCGCCAAGCGCACCGGATTTGGTGGCGTCGAGGAAGTCGGCCTCCAGCACCTGCAACTGCAGCGGGACGGCAAGGCTGTCTGCGGCGCGGCGCAGGCGACGGCGCACCAGCACTTCGCCGGCCTCGACCATCTCACGGCAGATCAGCGTCTGAAGCCCGTAGAAGTCGAGTTGGCCGTCGGCGTCGCACTCCGCCGTCCAGCGCTCGAACAGCGCGTCGACGCGGCGGTCCAGCGCCTCGTCCCCACTGGCGGCACGCGGCATGATGCCCGCGCCAATGATGTTGTTCACCAGCACCGCCACGGCCTTGGCTGCGTGCGGGTTGTTGCGGACGAGATCGCGCATCCTGTCGCGCAAGAGCGCCCCGGCCACGCCGATCTCGGTATCAGCCGAGGATCCCGGTGCACGCCAGCCCTCCGTGCGGCGTCCTCGCGCGGCGCCTTCGTAGCCGCGCGCGAGCGTCTCGAACGCCTGTCGCGCCAGGACACGCCGCGCGGCGGCCCGAGGGGCGACCGAAGCGATGGCGCGGTCGAACCAATTCGCCGCCATCAGCGATCCCCGCGCGAGAAGCCCGCGAGCCCGGCGACCGGAAGCGGCCGCCCCACACTGGCAATCGCGCGCTCGATGGTGCGGATGCGGGCGAGCAGATCCTCCGCCGAGCCGTAGTCCACGGACTTGCCGTCATAGCTGACGCGGGTCGTGCCACTGGCATAGGCCCGGCGCAGTGCCGAGAGCTCGGCTTCGGTCCAGTCGGTCATCTCAGAACCATCCTTCCCGCCGCCCGATCCAGTCGGAACGGCGCTTGCCTTGGGGTACCTGTCCCGGCCAGTGGATCTGCCCGGCGGGATCGCTGTCGGTAGGGGCCGCCCCGAGCTGGTCTTCGAGGTCGCGCCATTTCTCTTCGGGCCAGCGGTCGGCGCCTGCGATCCAGGCGGCCGCGCGGGCGTAGACCCGGCAATCGAGCGCCTCGTTGCGCTCGCGCAGCTTCTGCCATTCGAGCTTCGCGAAGCCGCGCTTCGTGCGCACCGTGACCAGCTGCTCGGCCACAACCTGTTTCAGCCATTCGCTCTCGACCCATGTCGGCAGGTGGATCGTGCCGGGCGGGAACGCCGCGCCCTCAGCACGTTCCTCGGCCGTCGGGCGCTCCTGTCGCAAGAAGCGGTAGGTTTCGGCCTTGAAGGTCGAGACGGCCACGGTCCAGAGCCGGGCGCCGCGGCGCAGGCGTTTGCCGCCCTCGGTCGCATCGACGAAGGTGGGGCCGGAGACCGGACTGGAGCGATTGAAGCCTTCGAGACCCTTGACTGGTGCGACCTGCGCAAAGCCGACTTTGCGCGACCAGGCGTAGACGGCCGGGGCTTCGTAGCCCGTGTCGATGGCGAGCCGCGCGATCCGAAGGTGCGCTCCGTTTTCATGCGGCCACGACCGGTCGAGGAGTGCCGTCAATTGGTCCCAAGCGTCATGCCGGTCCGGCCCGCCCTCGATCACGACGTGATCGACGAGCCAACTCTCAAGCCCTCGGCCCCAGGCCCAGACATCGACCTCGATGCGGTCCTTCTGGACATCCGCACCCGCCGTCATGAACAGCCCGCCCGCTGGGACCGTGCCTGGCCGCCACGCTTCTCGTCGGTCGTAGAGCCGCTGCCAGTCCGGCGCCTCTCCAGTTTCGACCCATGTCTCGCCGAGGATGGTGTTGCGGAACGCCTTGATCGCCTCGTCGGAGCCTTGAGCCGCCTCCCAGCTGCGCGCGATCCGTGACCAGCTGAGCCAGCCGACAGGCGAATAGAGCGCCGAGAGGTGGTAGCCGACCGTGGTGGGATCAGCAGCGACGGCGGTCGCCCGCCATTCGCCGCCCTCCAGCATCGCCGTCTTGTGGTGTTCCGCGATGGGCTGATCACAGCCCTCGCAGTGATACTCCGCCGTCTCGGGGCAGCCTTTCTGCCAGCGCAACCGGTCGAACTTCATCCACTGCATCGCCCCGCAATGCGGGCACGGGACGAAGTAGCGCCGCTGGTCGGACGCCTCGAACTCGCGCTCGATGCGGCTGAGCCCCCGGATCGTCGGCGTCGAGACCAGGAACACCTTGCGCCGATGGGCGAAGGTCAAAGACCGCGCCTCGGCCAGCGTGACCGGGTCGCCTTCCTCGTCGGCCGAAGCCGGATAGGCATCGACCTCGTCGAGGAAGATGTAGCGCGCCGGGGTCGAGCGCAGCCCGACCGCCGAGTTCGCGCCCGTCATGATCAGGATGCCGCCCGCGAATTCCTTGGACAGCATCGTGTTCCCGGCGTCGCGGGATCTGGCCGGTTTGACCCGCTCCCGGAGCTCGGGGCTCTCGTCTATAAGCGGGTCGATCCGCTGGCGCGAGTTGCGCTTGGCAAGTTCCACGGTCGGCTGGACCGCCAGCATCGGGCCCGGGGCCTGATGGATGGCGAAGCCGATCCAGTTGTTGCCGGCTTCCGTCGCGCCGACCTGCGCAGCCTTCATGAACACGACCCGTTGCGCCGCGTCGCCGGGTGACAGCCGGTCCATGATCTCCCGCATGTAGGGCGTTCGCATCGTGCGGTAGCGCCCCGGTTCGGCCGAAGCGCGGGACGCCAACATCCGGTGCCGGTCCGCCCATTCCGAGACGGTGAGGTCGGGATCCGGTCGGATCCCGTTGCCCCAGGCGCGCAGGATGTCTGCCGCGCCTTCGAAGTCCCTCAGGCCATCTTCGTCACCGGAATTCGGGCCGGACCTCGGCGAGTTCGTCGAGGTGGGCGCGTACATGTTTCTCCAAGGCCTTCTGCATGGTGGCCGCCTCCACGCCGAGTTCGGCCGCCATCAGCGCCGCCGCGCGCGCCGGCCAGTTCACCCAGGCATCGCGCTCCTCGCGTGCCAGCCGGAACACGACCGCAACCGCCCGGGCGCGGTCGACGAGTTCTCCCTTGAGCTTCTGAAGCCGGATGCGCCGCTCCTGGGCCTTCAGCACCTCATTCGCGGTCTTGGCTTGCAGGAAGGTCGTGCCGCTGCCGACGGGCGGCGCGGCAAGCCCTTGTTCCCGCAGAGTGTCGCCAACGGCGGACACGGCCGCGTCGGGTACCGGCTTGAGCTTGGGCGCCGTGGTGCGCCGGGACTTAGACGGGTCCGTCATCGCCGCCCGGTGTGCATCACTCGCCTCTGCGTCGATGCTGCCGTCTTCATGGAGGACCAGCCGTCCCGCCGCCTTCGCCTTCTGGATCGCGCCCCGCGAGAGACCGACGCGCGCGGCGTACTGGCGCTCGCTCAGCCCCTGCATGGCGTTCTCCGATTATTGTTCAGATTCATGTGCTTATCGAGTTGATAAGCGGTTCGGCCGGAGCGAACGTGGCTTTCAAGAGCACGCTGCAACTCGGCATTAGGAGCTACAGAGATGACCCGCCGCGCCACCGACAACTCGAAGGCACTCGACGCCTTCATCGCCGCCAAGCTGGAGATCGACACCATGCTGGAACGCCTCAAGGCGCTCAGCGACGACCATTTCGAAACCGATCCCGACGAGATCAACTGGGGCCATGTCGGCACCCTGAGCCACTACCGCGACAAGCTGCGCGAGATTACCGACATGGCGTTCCGCGAGGGCGAGCACGCCGGGTGAAATCCTGCCCTGAACTGAACTCCGGCCGCGCCGCGCCGCGCGGCTTGGGGTCGTAGAAGGACCGCGACGGTCGCGGTTCAATCCAAGGAGACGACCCCATGACCAAGCTCACCGACACGCAAGCCGTAATTCTCAGCGCCGCCGCTCAACGCGACAGCCACAATGTCCTGCCGCTTCCCTGTTCCCTGCGCGGAGGCGCCGCCACCAAGGTGGTGGAGACGATGATCGCCAAAGGTTTCATCGAAGAAGTCGATGCCGACCTCCGCAAGGGCGAGCTTGTCTGGCGCGAGACCGGGGACGGTCACGGTACCACGCTGGTGGCGACCGACGCAGGCCTCGCCGCCATCGGCATCGAGCCCGAGGGCACTAGCACCGCGCCTGCGAGCGCGCCAGACACCCCCGCCGAGCAGCAGGCCGCGCCCACGACGCGAACACCGCGCGAAGGCACCAAGCAGGCCACGCTGATCGCCATGCTTCGCGCGCCGGGAGGTGCGACCATCGCCGAGATCGTCGCGGCAACTGACTGGCAGCCGCACACGGTGCGCGGCGCGATGGCGGGCGCTCTCAAGAAAAAGCTCGGTCTTGAAGTGACCTCCGAGAAGATCGATGGCCGCGGGCGGGTGTACAGTCTGCCCCCAATCTGAAGACGAAGCGTTTTCCAATCTCGATGCCGCCGCCCGATCCGGGCGGCGGTTTTCATTTGGCATGGCGCAACCGGATCTCCTCGAACAGCCGCCGCAGCGCGTAGGAACGTCCAATGCTGACCACCGTGAAAATCGCACCCATCATGAGATTCTGCGCCAGTGTGGTGTGCAGCCCGAAGATCGGGAAGATCAGGATCTGGGTCACCACCGCCACGCCGTAGCCAACGGCGACGTTGGCAAGGGACTCCACGAGTGACATTGCACGGCTCTGCTTCATGCTGCATCCGTTTCGGCTGGAGCAGGGCTGAGCCGCTCGGCCTTCACCTCGGCGAAGGTTCGACCGTCGCCGTCGAAGATCGCATTGCGCCCAGTCTCCGCCTGCCAGCGCTCCACGGCGACATCGACATAGGCCGGGCTGATTTCCATCGCGAAGACGCGGCGCCCGTTGGCTTCGCCCGCCATGATCTGCGAGCCGGAGCCGGAGAACGGCTCGTAGCAGAGGCCGCCACGCGCCACGTGTTGGCGCATCGGGATCCCGAACGCGTCGAGCGGTTTCGGCGTCGGGTGGTCGGGGCGCTCATCTTTCGCGAAGCTGGGCATCTCCCAGGTCGAGGGCAGTGTCTCATCCGAGACCTTCGGCGGGCGGTTCGGACGGCGCCAGCCCATGAAACAGGGCTCGTGCTTCCAGAGGTAGTGGGACCGGGTCAGAACCCCGCGGTCCTTCACCCAGATGATCTGCTGATGGACGAAGGCCCCGGCCTTCTCCCAGCATGCTTCAAGCATCGCCTGGCGGCGGGAGGCATGCCAGCAGTACCAGGCGGCGTCCTCGGTGATCGCTTCGGCCACGGCCGCGGCGATGAAGCCGTCGTAAAGCTCCGCGCCCTGCGAGCTGTCGTCCCAGGTGACGCCGTAGGATTGGCTCCAGTCCTTGTTCCGCGTCGGGTGGTTGGAGCCGTCGTAGTCGACCAGATAGGGCGGGTCGGTGGCGAACAGGACCGCGCGCTCGCCGTTCATCAGACGGCGTACATCCTGATGGTTCGTGCTGTCGCCGCAGAGCAGCCGGTGATCGCCGAGGATCCATAGATCGCCCTTGCGCGAGGCCGGATTGCGCGGCGGCTCGGGGATGGTCACGGGCGGAACCGAGCCGCCAGCCCCGCCGTCTTCATCGTCTCCGTCCGGATCGAGCGCGAGGAGCTTGTCGAGTTCGCCGTCGGAGAATCCGACCAGCGACAGATCGAAGTCCTCGGCCAGCAGTCCCTGCAGCTCGGCGGACAGCAACGCCTCGTCCCAGCTTCCGAGTTCTGTCAGCTTGTTGTCCGCGATGCGGTAGGCCCGGCGCTGCGCCTCGGTCAGATGACCGAGCACGATCACCGGTGCCTCCTTCAGCCCGAGCTGCGTGGCAGCCAGAACGCGGCCGTGGCCCGCGATCAGCTCCCCGTCCTCGGCCACGAGGCAGGGCACGGTCCAGCCGAACTCGGCCATGCTGGCGGCGATCTTGGCGACCTGGTCCGCACCGTGCGCCTTCGCATTGTTGGCGTAGGGCTGGAGGCGCGAAAGCGGCCAGGTCTCGATCCGCTCGGGGGCAAAGCTCAGCGTCATGGGTCGGATGGGTCCGTGGATCGGAGTGGACACCTGTGATCCTGGACTCCGGAGGCCGCGCTGGACTCCGTGCGGGGTCCAGCGGGCGCGACGGGCGTCCGGCCATCAGGCGCGTGTTCGTTGGTGGTTTCTCGGGATCTGCATGGATCCGGATGCCGGGTGGCTTCCCAAAAATCCGGCCCTGTCGCTGGCGATCCATCGCGCCTCGCCCGCCAGCATACGATTTCCGCCAGGAAGGACCCGTGAACTCGTCTGGAAGCGGAACCAAGGCCGCGACGCGCGCGCCTCTCCCGAGGATAGTCAAAAACCTAGCCCGATCCGCAGTTTATGTCCGTTCGAAAACTGTCCGGCGGACACCTTCCTCGCCATCGCTCAGCGCTGCGCCACCCCAGCCAGCTCGATTACTTTGCGCTTCGAATAGCTGCGGTTGAGCCGCCGACCGTTAAGCCGGAATGCGATCACGCAGAGCGCATAGAGCCAGTGCTCGTGCGCCGCCGACCGCTGCAATCCCACGGTCCAGCAAATGGTTTTCCAGCGCTCGCCGTAGGCGCGCAGCCAGACGATCTTGCCGTCGATCGGATCGAGCCCCACCGTCCAGCTGAGCGTCTCCTCCATCCGGCTGATCGCGGCGGGTGACGGGATGACGCGCATCGGCTTCGGCTCCTGTCCGACCTTGTCGGCGAAGCTATGGATGACCTCCGGCCAGACGCTGAAATATCCCTGCCGCCGGGGTTCGGGCAGGCGCTTGAGCACGTAGGCCGCTTCCGCGAGACGTTCCTCGACGAGGCTCGGTGTCCACTGGGTCATCGACGCGCCTCCTTCGCCTGATCGCGGTCGCCATAGAGCGTCTCGCCGAGTTGCCGGACGAGCTCACGCTCGGGCCAGGTCAGCCGGTCGTCATCGAGAGAGACCGCGAGGACGCGCTGCTCGCGCCAGCCATCGCGCTTGACTTCATCGGGGGTGCGGCGCTGGCCGCCATATCCGCGTGGCGTCCACCTCACAGCACACCTCCCCGGGTCTCCATCGCCCAGAGCAGGATCGCGATCGCGTCGGCCTCGTTGTCGTCGGCGGGTTGGAACCCGCGCTGGCGCATCGCGGCGAGCACGGCATCCTTGCCGGCGTTGCCCTTGCCCGTGGCGAAGCGTTTGATGGTGCCGACAGGAACGCCCTGATAGGCGACGCCCTCACGCTCGCACCAAGCGGTCAACGTCGCCAGGAAACCGCCGTAGAGGTGGGCGGCGTCAGTGCCGATATGGCGCCGGACCTCCTCGAAATAGATCGCGGCCAATCCACCGCTGTCGTCGGCCAGTTGTTCGAGCCAGTGCTGGAAGCGCAGGTAGCGCATGCCGCCGCCATCGTAGCGGCCGGAGCGGAAGCTGGCGGTTCCGCTGTGCACGATCCCGCCCGCCAGGCTCGCCCAGCCCGTGGTGGTGCCGAGATCCAGGGCGAGAATGGCGCCGCCCGCGGATGTCGAGATGACCGGGGCCGGATGGGGCGCGCTCTTTGGGAGGGGTGACGGGCACTGGCTCATGGTGGTGGGTCCTTCTCGTCTGATGTCGGTGAGGGGATGGACGGCACGGCGACCGCGCGCGCGAAGCCCCTGGGGGTGGGAGTGGGAGAACCCGCTCGGCGCGGTTCTCCCCCACCCCCGAAGGGGGTGGCTTTCACCCCCACAACTTCGAGAGCGCATCAACGCATTGAATCTTTTGGAGAAATCGAAGTTGGGACGGCCCATGGCGTGGGTCGCGTTCCCAACTTGAATCTGCGAAAGGCCGCGCAGCGGAGCGCGCGGGAGCCAAGGTAGTTGGGACGAGATTTCCCAACTTGAATCTGCGCGGGATGGCTGGGCGGAGCGCGGCGGCGCGAAAAGCAACGAAAGTAGTTGGGAAGCTGGCCGCCCAGCTCGCCGCAACTTGCCACAACTTGATCCTGCGTAAGTCCGCGTAGTCGTGTTGAGCTGGCGCATCACGAGGTCTCCTCCGGCTGATAGACCCAGACCAGGGGGTTCTCGACCGGCAGCGCCGCGCCGCTCTGCGGGCATTTGTAGGTGCTGGGAAGGACCGGGATCCGGACGGGCACGACCTCGCCGGTGTCGGGGTCTGCGGTCTCTTCACCGGTCGGGAACGTCATGCCCTCGACGCAGAGATAGCCGAACTTGGAGCGCGAGGTTGGCAGACCGAACGGCGCGCCATCGCGAACGAACTTGATGAAACCCTTTGTGGCCAGCACGCTGATCCGTTCACGGATCGTGTCCTTGCCGCCGAGCCCGGCCTGGTTCTCGAAGCTCTCGGCGAATTGCAGCGCGGTGTAGAGCCGGCCAGCCTCGGCCTCATCGAAGAGCAATTGAAGGATCACGTCGTGTTTGCGTGCGCGCTCGGCGTCGAGCTTCTCGCCGAACTCGCGACGCACGAGCCTTGTCTCCGAGCGGTCGACCGCGACCCAGCGTCCGCCCGCCTTGTCGACGATCATCGGCTCGATGCCGGGGCCGTTGCGGAGTTCGAAATGCAGCATCCGCTCCGGTCGGTCCTCGTCGGGCCGGTGCATGATAACGCCGGAGGTGTAGAAGCTGCGGAGGCTGCCTGCGCCCGAGAGCGCCATGAACGGGTCCTCGACGAGCTGCTTCTTGGTGATCTTGCGGGTGTGGTGGCAGAGGATCAGGCCGGCATCCGGGGCTACGGCGTCCCGCAGCGCTTCGACCCGCTCCTGCAGGAAGAAGAGCATTGCGGTGTTGTCGTTCTCCCCGCCGCCGTCCGGGCCGCCATCGAAGAGATTGCGGATCGGGTCGATGCAGAGGATGTCGGGCGCGCCATGGCCGTAGTGGGCGCGAACGGCGGCGATGGTCAGGCCCGCGCCGCCGGCGTCGAGCAGCATGCGGACCTTCGGCGTAGCGACGAGATTATCGCGCGCCGCGGCCAGGAGCGCCGGCTCGATCCGGATGGCCTGGAGGCGCTCCCGGAGGTAATGGTACTGGATCTCCGCCTGCAGATAGAAGATCCGCAAGGGCCGACTCGGCGCAAAGCCGAGGAAGGGCACGCCCGCCGCCATGTGGACAAGCAGACTGATCAGGAAGTCGCTCTTGCCGACCTTGGGCGCGCCGCCGAGCACCAGCATCCCGCCGGGCGTCAGCAATCGCGGCGCGATGATGTCGTCGGGCATCGGGCTCACGTCGTCGAGCAGCGCGCCGAGCGTGAAGAGCGGCAGCGCGGACATCGGCGGCACGGCGATCCGTTCGAGGGCCGGCCCATGGCGCTCTTCATGCAGCCGCCAGAGGCGCTGTGCTTCCGAGGCGAGACGTTCGAGCGGCCAGCTGGGACGGAGCTGGGCGGCGTTGTACTGGCAGATCGCCTCCCAAGCGTCGTCGCGGCTCATGCGGCCCTCATGCGCCATGCGGACGTAGTGGCCGATGGCGGCGCTCGCCCCCTGGAAGCGGGTCCAATCGTCTGATCCGCCTTCGCGGACCGGCGTCGTCAGGACATCGGTGATCGACGGTTTGTCCGTAGAGGGGCCTGGCTCGGATCCGACCCCGGCAAGCGGCGGCATGTCGGCGACTAGCTCGGCGAAGTCGCGCAGATGGACCTCGACCCGCGGGCTGTGGCGGCGGATGTTGACCAGGCGCTTGAACCCGCCCTTGTGATAGACCGAACCAGCCAGGCGGATCGGCTGGTGGGCCGATCGGAAATGCGTGTCGCCGCCGACCTTGACCGCGATGTCGCCGCGCAGCCGACAGAGAAGCGCGATATCCTCGCCCTCGGCCGGTTCGCTCAAGCGCCACCAGACATGCAGCTTGTCGAGACCGTCCGGCGTCCGGCCGCCACTTTCGACGAGCAGTGTCGGTTCGCCGAGATGCCGGATAAGGTGGTCGAGCTTGGCGGCGATGTCGCCCGCATCTAGATCAACGAGAACCGTCTGCATCTGCAGGACGTCGGCGGCCTTGGCCTTGCCGGTCTCGGCGACCGTCCCTGGCACCACATAGAAGGCCGCCCCTTCGCGTGCTGCCCACCCGGCGAAGGAAACCGCCTTCTCCAGCATACTGTCGTCGATCTCGATCCAGGCGTTGTGGGGTCGGCCGTCGATGCCTTGACCCTTGTCCACGAACCCGCGCAGCGGCACCCAGCCCTCGCAGTAACCGAAGACCACATCGAGAAAGACGGCGATCTGCTCGTGATCCGGCTCTATGTCGAACGGATCGGCCTGCGGCGCGGCGTCGTTGAAGTCGCGCCAGGCATCGAGGGAGACGACATTGTTCTCGCTCATGCCGGCAGCCCCCAGCAGCGTTCCGCCCACGGGCACATCCGGCACTCGTGGAAGTCACGCGTCGTGGCGATGCGCGGCAGCAGATCCCCTGCATCCGTCGCCTGAAGGATCCGCACGGCGCGATCGCTCATGCGTTGGGCGAGCCCCGCATCGAACGGCACGAGTTCGTGGTGCAGTTCGGCGGTGTCCTTGTTGATGGCGGTGAAGAGCGCGGGATTGTCGGAGATGCCGGGGACCTGCGCTTCCATATAGGCTTGGTAGAGGGCGATCTGGGACGCGTAGACGGGCTTCGCCACGACCACGCCCTTGGCCACGGTCTCGCGCCAGTTCCTGGCGTTCATCGTCTTGCATTCCCAGAGCGCGGGAACGCCGATGCCCAGCAGCTGGGGTGCGGCGGCGATGATCCCGTCGACATGACCACGGATGCGGCCACCAGCGACCGAGAAGCCGAATTGCTCGCCGTCCGGACGGTTGCCCTTGCGGGTATAGAGATCGAACCCGGCACCGCGCAGCCAGCGGATGGCAAGATCTTCGAGCGCGTGTCCGATCTCGAAGATCCGCAGCGTCTGGCCGGAGAACTCCTGGCCCTCATCCTTCGGCGCACCCGCGAACTCGAATTGCAGAGCGCGCTCACAGCCGTGTCCAAGGCGGGAGCCGCCTAGGTAGGTCCTGGGCGCAACCGCCGCGCGTTCAGCGGCGATCGCCTCGTCGATCACCGCATTGATGCGTTCGGCGCAGGTGGGGCGGTGGTTGTAGTCGAGCATCAGAACGGCACCTCCGCGTCGGCGTCGGCAGCCATGGCGTGCATGGCGTCCTGGAAGCCGCCGACGGCGACCTTGATGAGCGTGAGCACCTGCGCCTCCGTGAGGTCGGAGAAGCGCGCCTGCCAGCCGATCTCCTCCATGATCTCGGCGACCGGCTTCATGGCGGTGCGGATCGCCGCCTTCTCCTGTTCGGTGAGATCAACCATGGCCCAGCGCTCCCGCGCCAAGCGCGTCCAGAAGCCTTGGCAGGCCATCGAGCAGAACCAGACCGAGGGGCGCGGTTGCTTCGACCGCACCGGGTCGAACCAGCCAAAGCCACGGGTGGGTCGCCGGCAGACAGCACAGAGCGTTCCACGCGGATGCCAGAGCCGCCGCCGGTCCTCGGCCGTGGTGGGGGGAGGACAGGCCATGGCTCATGCCGCCCTCCCGATGGCTGCTTCGGGCGCGGCATCGGCCGCGCTGAAGACGAGGGAGCGGATGGCGTCGCGGTTGAAGCGAAAGGCCAGCAGCGCTGATGCCTGATAGCGGGTGAGCCCGAAATCCTGCCGGTACTCCGGCGGCAGGAAAGCAAGCTGCCGGTCGGTGGGCGGCTGGTTCAACCAGCGGCGCGTCTTGTGGGCGCTCTCGTCGCTCTCATGCTCGTTGAGCCAATCGTCGGCCGCCGCGAGGCAAACGGTGCGTTCGCCCACGGCCAACAGATGAGGGCGCTGCTTCTGGAGGCCTCCGATGCCGTACCACCGGCCGTTCAGGAAGAAGACACCGCCCCAGGCATTGAAGCCGTTGGCGATGAGCGCGGCATCGTCGCCGAAGAGATCGCACCAACGGAAACTCGACCGCTTCAGCAGGTCGATCTCGGACATCACGAAGTCGCCGAGCGGCGCTGCTTCGCCGCCTTCGGGACGCTCCCAGACATGACCGCACAGCGGGCATTCGATAGTGGCGAGCGGCACGATGGCGCCGCAGTCCGGGCAATCCTTAGTGGGCGCTTCGCCGGAGGGCTCACGACCGTCCAGGTCGACGTCCTGCTCCAGCGAACCGTGCAGCAGGGTCGAGGTGCCGAAATCGAGCACGATGCAGTCGGTCTTGATGATGCCGGGATGCTCCTCGGGCGAGACCGTGCGCAGGCCGCGACCGACCATCTGGATCATGGTCGACTTGTAGGAACTCGGCCGCAGCAGCAGGACGCAGCTCGTCGGCGGGTGATCCCACCCCTCGGTCAGCACCGCGACATTGACGACGACCCGCAGATCACCTGCGGCATAGGCGGCGAGCGTCGTCTTGCGGTCGGTATCCGCCATGTCGCCGTGGATTAGCCCGGCGGCGACACCGGCCGCGTTGAAGGCGGTGGTCACGTTGCGCGCGTGGTCCACGGTCGAGCAGAACACCACCGTCTGGCGCTCGCCTGCCTTTTCCCGCCAGTGGCGGATGACGGCGTCCGTGACCGGCGACCGGTTCATGATCGCGTCGACCTCGGCCATGTCGAAATCGTCGGCCGTGCGGCGCACCTTGGTGAGCTGGTCCTGGACGCCGACATCGATCACGAAGGTGCGCGGCGGCACGAGATGGCCGGACGCGATCAGCTCACCGATCCGGATCTGATCGGCGACGTTGGAGAACACCGGGCGCAGACCGCGCTTGTCGCCCCGATTGGGCGTCGCCGTGACGCCGTAGACCCGGCACTCGGGATTGCGCTGCAGCGCAGCGTCGATGATGCGGCGATAGCTGTCGGCCGCCGCGTGGTGCGCCTCGTCGATCACCAGGAGGTCGAGCGCGGGCAGCTGGCCGAGATTACAGGCGCGCGCCAGTGTCGGCACCATGGCGAAGGTGACCTGGCCAGCCCAGGACTTGTCCTTCGCGTCGACGACCGAGGTCGCGATCCGGGGATTCACCCGGCCGAACTTGCTGCGGTTCTGAGCGGTCAGCTCGTCGCGGTGGGCGAGCACGCAGGCCTTTGCGCCCGTGCTCTTCGGGGTTTCGCCGACCATGCGACCGACGACTCCCGAGAGCATGATCGTCTTGCCGGCTCCGGTCGGGGCGACGCCGAGGGTGTTTCCGTGTTCGTCGAGCGCGCGGACGCTGCGCTCGACGAACTGCTTCTGGCGGGGACGCAGCAGCATGGCCGCCTCACTGCGCCCAGGACGGGCGCGTGCCCGGCTGCGGCATGGAGGGCTGGGAAGGCTGAGCCTGCGGCTGCGGTGCCGCACCGGGCACGCCCATGAGGGCGGCATAATCCTTGTGATCCGGCGTCACCGCCGCGCGGATCTCGTTCTTCTCCTCGCCGTTGGTGTCGGTGCCGATGTCGATCCGCGCCACGAACTCGAGCCCGTCGAGATCGGCAAAGCCGCTGATGCGACGCGCGGCCTGGGCCTGGGCGGACGTGTCCTTGTCCGCAATGCCGCGCGCGGAGTTGAGCATGCCGCGGATCAGGCTGCGGCCCATGTTCGCCCAGTCCGGCCCCTTGGGGCTGTACAGCCCGATCAGGGTGAAGATCTTGCGCCGTGCGTAGGGCCCTTCGAGAACCGTGAACTCGCCCGAGAGATAGACCGAGCCGGTGGTCCCCCGCGTAGCGTATCCGCCGGTCCAGCCCTGCGCCGGATCGTCGAAACCGCCCGGACGGATCGTCAGGCGCACCTTGGCCAGCGTGCCCTTGGGGATGATGTTGCTGTTCTGCTTGGCGTCGTTGAAATCGTTCCAGGATCCAGTCATGGCTGGGGTCTCCTCGTTCAGGCGTTTTCGGAATGGGTGGGGGCGTCGGAGGTCGGCGCCGTCGCGGCCGGGGGCGGGCTGCGATAGGCCAGCCGCTCGGAGGCGGGCTTCAAGGGGCCGCGGATCTTGGCCATCAGGCGGCCGAGATGCGGCTCCTCGATCAGGTCGAGACGGCCGGATCGATCCTTCGCCGGGAAGTTCCAGGGGTTGATCGTCTGGCAGACGAAGGCACGGTACGGCGCGCCGGACTCGTCCTTGATCTCCGCCATCGTCAGGACTTCATCGACGATGCCCGGCAGCTCGAGGCCGGTCTTCGAGCCGTCGATCTGCGGCTGGAAGATGCGCCGATTGAAGTCGTCGAGCTTCTCGTCGAGGATCCCGACGAACCAGACGTTCTTCGCCCGCGTGTGCTGGAGATGCGTGAGCCACGCGATCATCTCGCGGCCGTGCAGGCCGTAGGCGCCGCGCACATCGGGCTTGCCGGTCTTCTCCGAGAACGCCTCGGGCTGCCCCTTGCACCATTGGAAGCAGAGCCGGCCGGCGACGGTGATCGAGTCGATGAAGACCGTGTGGTAGCGGTCGAGCGAAGCCGGATCGCCGAAGCGCTCGCACACCGCCGCGAAGTGGGCCTCGCTGTAGACCTGGTCGTCCCGCAGCGCCGGATTGGGGCCGCCGATGAAGACCGCGAAGTCGCGGCATTCGGCCCATGTGCGCGGGCGGACGCTGTCGCCGGACCATCCCTCGATGGCGAGGTCGCCCGCCTCCAGATCGATGAACAGCGTGGTGGCGGAGTCGAGCGTCCAGAGAAGCGAGGTCTTGCCGATCCCGGACTTGCCGAAGATCGTGCCCTTGATGCCGCGCGGCTCGGCGAGCCGCTGATCGGCGGAGATGATCGGAAGGGCCATCACTTGCCTCCCTTCGCCGCGATCAAGGCGTCGACCGCGATGTCCGCTCCCAGCGCGCCGGCCTTGCGGGCCTCGTCGTGGAGGGTGCGCACCGCGTCGATCTCGCGGTAGAGAGCCGATGCCTGCTCGTTCAGCCCGATGAGGGCGAAGGCCAGGTCGTCGATCGAGGCCGCCCCGACCGGCTTGACGGTCTCGTCGCGACGCTCGCCAAGGGCCGGCACCCGGATGGTCTCGGGCAGCTTGTCCAGCCCGAAATGTTGCTCGCGGAGCATCGCGAGCTTCTTTGTGATGCTCATGACGTCACCTCGGTGTTCAGGGACAGACGGAAGCTGGGCTTGCCGGTGCGGACGGTGCGCGCGTCCTCGAAGGCGGAGCGGATGTGGCTCGGCCAGGCCGCGAATTTGCGCTCGGGCACCTTGATCGCGACATCGACGTATTCGGTGGGGTCGTCGCCCTCGGCCCGGATGCGTTCGACGAGAGCGGCGAGCTTGTCCTGGTCCCAGTCGACGCGCTTCGGCAGGTCGGCGATCACGGTGACCGCACCGTCATCGAAGCGGATGGTCCCGGTGTCCTTGCCGGCCGCTTGGCGCGTTGCGTGGGCACGATCGCCGTACTTGAGCGCGACGGCCCCATCGAGCCAGTCGCAGACGGTCTTGGCGCGGCGCAGGGCGTCGGCGGCCTCGTCCTGCAGGAGGGCGAGCTGCTCGGCGGGCAGAGCGGCGATGTCGCCGACGGCCATGCGCCGGAGCTCATCGAGGGAGATGCGGTTGGAGATCGTCATCACCACCCCCTCATGCTGCAGGCTTGCTGGGGTGGTCGGCGGTGCTCGCCCGGATCTGGTCGCGCTCGTACTCCTCGACGTCTTCGAGGCGATACACGACGCGACCGCCGAGCTTGACGAAGCGCGGGCCTTCGCCCGTCCAGCGCCACCGCTCAAGCGTTCGGTGGCTGATGTTCCAGCGAGCGGCGAGCTCGATCTGGTTCAAATGCCTGAGTGACATGGGTGTAACTCCGTTGATGTGCCTTCCGCTTCATCCAGCCGCTTTGGAGCGCCTGGATATGCGAGCATTTTCAACGTGTTACGGGCGATGATATATAATCAGGCCTCGTCTTTCTTGTGACGTCGGCGCACGAAAAAGCCCCGGAATCCGGGGCTTTCAGCGGGCGAGTTGTGACGTCGGGTAGATCGGGCCGTGACGTAATCGGCTCAAGCTTGTGATGTGACTGCGGTATCGACCCGGATGTCCCCGACCGAGACCTCCCGCCATTCGGGGTTCAGGCGATAGCCAGCGCGCTCCTTCGTTTGGACAAACGAATCTTGGTCCAGTGGGATGCCGAGCGTCACGGTCAGCGGTTCGATGGCCTTTCGCAATCGCCCAAGTTGCTGACGCATCGACTGGTCGCTGACGCCAAGTCGGTCCGCCAAGTCGGTGGCGGGTAAGAAGGGGACGTCTGCTCTTTGCCTCTTGGCTTCCCGAAAGTTCTCGATCAGCGCTTCGATCACGCGGAAATTCGCACCTTCAAGGTAATGGCTTCCCTGAAACAGAACGCGCTTGGCGTCCTGGTCGAAAGCGAATTCGAGGACAGGGGCGCCAAGGCGATCCATGAATGCCTTGGCCTGTACGTCGTAATCGGAAGGCGGCGGCGCTTCGATGTGGCCCCGGCTGAAACAGGTTGCCAGCAACGAGCCGGACGGCAACTCGCTCCGGTACAACGGACCTATATGCTCGGAAACCGCTGTGGTGATGACCTCCTCGACCGATTTCGCATGACGCTGAAAGAGGTCGTAGACGTGGTCGCCCGCGTCTTGGGTGGACAGGCCGGCGAAACGGTCGAGCGCCGATACCACCTCGGGGAAGTCCACGAGAAACCGCTCCTTGGGGGTTGCCGCAACCCTTTGGAAGAACGAAACGTAGCTCAGGGCCATGCGCAGATCGTCATCGGCACTGCGATCGGCGAGGAGAAGGTCACGCATGTAGTTCTCGGCCGGCTCGTGGTCTCCCATGCCTGCAGCGAGCACGGCGAAGCGCCGGTCTATGCACTGCGAACAGACGCCACAATGTTTCTGCTTTTCGGTCCATTTTCGTGGACGGGTGCAACTGACAGTCTCGCCGAGCATGTCGGCCATGCCCGCTTCTTTGATTTTCTGAGTCACCTCCTTCTTGGTCAGCCACTGCAGCGGTGTTTGGATCTCGATCTGGCGGTCCAAGAGCAGTGAGAACAATGCCTCCAATCCGCGCAGCACCTTCGGGTGCGTAGTGCGCGTAGCACGGCCGCCGACGACATCGCCCGCCAATGGTGGATTGATGCTGACGACGCCGTTCTCATAGAAGCTGAACTTGTCCTTTCCGGACATCCTCGCGACCACGAGCCCAAGGCAGGCAAAAAGGAAGGACCGCGTTCGCTGTGTGAATTCCCGAGCCCGCTCATTTTCATTACTGACCCAAACCGGAATGTAGGAAACCCGTCGATCTAAACCCCGCTGCCTCAGACCTTGAATCAGGTTCTCCTGGACCGCGCGGACCTTGGTGGAAGAGTAATGCCCGACAAGCGTGACCGATTTCCCGAGGGTAACAATGTCGTTGACCGCCCCTGCGAACGAATCCACGCCCCCGGAGAACAAGGCGACCTCGTCATGCTCCGCTGACGCATCAAGGAGCTCTGGAAAGTACAGCTCCCGTGGCTGGACTGGAGCCTCGGCTATTCGAAAATCAAACTCGTAGCTGTCGTCCGACAAGAAGCCGAGAGTGTCAGCCAAAATTTCCTGTACGTCAGGATCCTGCCATGCTTCTAACTGGCGCACGGGGATAGAGAGGCGAAGGCTGCGCCGCCAACTCTCGCCGAAGTTCGTCAGTTTGTCAGAGCCCCGAACAAGCCGCTGATCTGCGCAGTAGACGTAAGCTGCCACTTCGAGCAGGTCGATCAACAAGTCTGGGACGTTTCCAAGCATCGTCCGGCTGATATAGTCGATGCGCAGATTGACGTTCTTGGCTGCGCCTTGGACATCCATAGCGATCGCGTCTGCCGCCGAGGGTTGAGAAGCACCGCATTCGATCAAGTACCGTTTCACGGTGCCCCCTTTCTGATGTCGAGTTCGATCCGCATTTTCTCAGCTGCATGGGCGGAGAATCGACGAACGTCGTCTCGCGATATCTGTTTGCCATCTCTGTAGTGGTTCTTGCCCAACCAATCTTTGGCGAAAGCGCGCATGATGAGGGCCGACTCGTCACAGTGGCGTCGGATGGAATCATTGAATGCACGGAGATCGTGAACAGATCGCGCGACCCTGCCGGAACCCACCATGTTGTGGATGTTTCGATCCACATAGTAGTGGATCACGCGTTCGACGAAGTTTGCATAAAAACGATGAGCAAGAGCCGCAAATTGCTCCGTTCCCTTGAGAGCTGCGACCGACGCCTGCACATCGGTTGCTGTTGGAGCCCATAGGGTCGGCAACGCGCCTCGAACTGCTTCGCCCAAAGCCGAGATGCCGGCACGGCGCGCTATCTCGCCAAGGTCTGTCGCCCCGGCGTGCAATCGCCTCTGAACCTTCTCAATAGCGCGATCATAGCTGACGAGCACATCTGATAGGGAAGCTGGCGCCATATCCGCCATGCCCAGATCATTGAGGTTGGCCGGGAAATCTTTCGAAGCGGCCGCCTGGGGCGTCCTGATAAGAAGCCAAAGGGCTTCAATGAATACAGCATCTTTCAGGGCACGCTTTAGCGCGTCCCGGCCAACCTCGGTGACTTGGTCAACCAGATCCTCGGTAGGCGTGCCGCCAGCCACCAGGTACCTGACGATCTCAGGTAGCAGGCGGTGCGCGGGCAATTTTCCGAGGCGCTGATGACCCATAGCGTTTGCCTATAGGCCGCCAGGCTGTTGCGCCCTAGGTCGGGCGTGGGCCCCATGAATCCTCGACACCATGCAGAACCTTTCGTAAGGATCGGGACAAAGAAAGGATTTCATGGTATCCTTTCTTTCCGATAATGCCAAGGAAAGGATCCTTTCTCAACCATGGCTGCAGAACAGGAGCCCTCGAGGCTTGGGCAGAAGGTGACCATCTCGACGGCCGGAGAGAAGGCGGAAGCGTTTGTGCCCCCGCGCTTGCCGCCGGCTCCGGCGGTGCAAATGGACGCGCTCTACCGGCGACTTGAGAGCGCGAACCGCGCGCTCGGGCGGCTCGACGGGGTCACATCGATCCTGCCCGACACCCCGCTGTTCCTCTATATGTACGTGCGAAAAGAGGCTCTACTCTCGTCGCAGATCGAGGGCACGCAATCGTCGCTCTCCGATCTCCTGCTCTTCGAGAGCGAGGAGGCGCCCGGCGTGCCGCTCGACGACGTGCAGGAGGTGTCGAACTACGTCGCCGCGATGAACCATGGTCTCGCACGGATCCGAGAGGGCTTTCCGATCTCGCTCCGGCTCATTCGTGAAATCCACGATATCCTGTTGTCGAAGGGCCGGGGCAGCACCAAGCAGCCCGGCGAGTTCCGGCGATCCCAGAACTGGATCGGAGGGACCCGCCCCGGAAATGCGCTCTTCGTGCCGCCGCCCCCCGAAAACGTCTTGGACCTGATGTCCGATCTTGAGGCGTTCATCCATGCCGAGACGGTCGAGATCCCGTCCCTCATCAAAGCGGGACTGGTCCACGTCCAGTTTGAAACCATTCACCCATTCCTCGATGGCAATGGGCGATTGGGGCGGCTCCTGATAACTTTTCTTCTCTGCACCCAGGGCATCCTCAAGGAGCCGATCCTTTACCTCAGCCTCTATTTCAAAACGCATCGTCGGCAGTACTACGATCTACTTCAGGGCGTGCGAGAGCGCGGCGATTGGGAAACCTGGCTCGAGTTCTTTCTGGATGGCATCACCGAAACGTCACTGCAGGCTGCCGAAGCTGCGCGCGAGATCTTGAGCTTGTTCGAAGCTGACCGGCAGCGGATCGAGAGCCTAGGCCGCCCAGCCGCGTCAGCGCTGCGTGTCCACCAGCTTCTCCAGCAGAAGCCGATTGTCGGGATCCCCGACGCCGCGCAGAAGCTAGGAATTTCAGCCCCGACGATCGCCAAGTCTATACAGCACCTAGAAAGGCTTGGGATCATCCGCGAGATCACAGGAAAGCAGCGCGGGCGAATGTTCGTGTATAGCGATTATCTGGCAATCCTCAGCCGCGGCACGGAGCCGCTCGGACGGTAGCGGAGCTATGAATGTCTCTTTACAAGCGCATAACTGAGACCGGCACCTTATCCGAGCCAAACGGCGTCCCGAACCCGATCTACGCTTTGCCGTCTACAATAAACTGGATGCGTGCCCTGCGCATACTTGTGGAAAAGCAGGACTTCAAACCGAGCGTGGTGGCTTCGTTTTACTCAGGCATGGGCCGCCGAAAGGCGAGCGCCCACGAAGAAAACACAATTCTGGAGCAACTGCTCTTTGCACTCCATCAGTGTTCGGCCTTGCAGGCGCTGCGGCTTATCCCGCGAAAATCTGATGTAGCCCGGGTCGGCATCGTTTCATGGTACTACGGCGTTTATGCTGCCGCATCGGCTATGGTCGCAGCCCAAGACGGATCATTTCAAGATGACCATACTGGGACCGCAGGGGTCTGGGATCGCCAGATTGCAGCGCGCGGCTTGATGATGCCGCCATTCGACCTGCGCGTGTCGACGCTCGTCAAAAAGGACTGTGACAATGAGCTATCAGCTTTGCTCACGGTCCCGCGTTTCGATCTAGCCGGGTCAGCCCCAACAACAGTCGACCAAGCTCGCGGTGCTGCCCATGCATATCTGTCTGGTAGCGCAGGCTGGTGGCGCTGGAAAGTAGAGGAAGACGTCAGGACGTCGCGAGATTATCGCGCGCTTGGCGTTTCCGATTTCCGTTCGAAGGCGGCCCGCGAGCTTCGAGACAAACGTCTTGCTACACGTAGCGTCGGATTTCTCCATCAAGCATCTAGGTATCGTGGCAAGGCAAATTATCGAGAGGCGCTTTTTCTAGGGTATGGCACTACCATCGAGTCCAGGCTGTCTGGATACATCGATGACCTTTCAATAGTTCTTGAAGCATTCGTTGCCGCCGCGGGGGTATTCTGTTCTCGTCGGCTGGACGCCGCGATCTGGAGCGAATTTGTCCAAGACATCGAGCGCATGCGCGCTTTTTCGATGTCACCACACGACCTTTGGGGATGATGTCATGCGGGAAGGGGTTTGGCGCAACGGATACTTACGATTGTTTTTGAATGATTGCGCAGAATCTCGATAACCAATTGAATATACTTGTTTTTTGTCGCGTTGTGACTACCGTTTCGCCAGCCATCTTCTGTTGCGAACGGTCTCATGCAAGACGCCCGATCCGGTCCAAACCCTCTTTTGCCCGCCCGTCTGTTGGCGGACGAACGCCTCGATGAACTCGCGCATATTCTTGCTGCGGGGCTGAGGCGTATCCTGCCAGAACAGTCCAGTTCTTTATCTGCAGCTGGCGAAGACAGTTCATTCGACATTCTCGCCCTCAAACGCCGTGTTGGTCGTCGCAAACCGAGCAACCGAGTTGGAGGGCAATGATGCCAGGAACAAAGAGAAAGACTGACGCCGCGCCATGGCGGGCGGGCGAACGCGACGCGGCGGACGCGAGCGTGGTCACACAGCTTGCAGCGCTGAAGCGAATGACGGTGGTCGAACTGAAGGCGAAGTGGGAAAGCCTCTTCGGCACGCCCGCTCCGAACAACAGCCGCAGTTACCTCGAGCTGAGGCTCAGCTACCGGGTCCAGGAACTGACCCTCGGCGGCCTGTCCCGCGAAACGCGGCGGACGCTGGACCTGCTGGCCGACGAGATCGAGGGCCGGGTCGGGCGCAAGACGATCATCGCGGATTCCCGCAACCCGGTGGTCGGCACCCGCCTCGTGCGTGAATGGGACGGGGTGGAGCACACCGTCACAGTGATGAAGGACGGCTTCGACTGGCAGGGGCGTAAGTTCAAGTCGCTGTCGGCGGTGGCGCGGGCGATCACCGGCACGCAGTGGAACGGCTATCGCTTCTTCGGCTTGCGCGAGGCACGGGGGGACGACCGATGAGCCGTCATCATGAAGCCGTCGCGGTCGTTGCGCGCCGCCAGCGCTGCGCCATCTATACCCGCAAGTCGAGCGAGGAAGGGCTCGACATGGAGTTCAACAGCCTCGACGCCCAGCGCGAGGCTTGCGAGGCCTTCGTGACGAGCCAGAAGGCGGAAGGCTGGGCCACCATTCGCGAACGCTACGACGATGGCGGCTTCTCAGGTGGCACGCTGGAACGGCCCGGCCTGAAGCGTCTCATTCAGGACGTCGAAGCCGGTCTGATCGATGTGATCGTGGTCTACAAGATCGACCGGCTATCGCGCTCGCTGATGGACTTCGCCAAGCTGGTCGAGATCTTCGACCGCAATCAGGTGACCTTCGTTTCGGTCACGCAGTCGTTCAACACCACGACCTCGATGGGCCGCCTGACCCTGAACATCCTCCTCAGCTTCGCGCAGTTCGAGCGGGAGGTGATCGGCGAGCGCATCCGCGACAAGGTCGCGGCATCCCGCAAGCGCGGCATGTGGATGGGCGGTCACGTCCCGCTGGGCTACGACGTACGCGACCGCAAGCTCGTGGTCAACGAGGCCGAGGCCGCGACGGTCCGGATGATCTTCGAGCGCTTCGTCGCCATCGGCTCCGCCACGACGCTGGCGAAAGCGCTCGCGGCCGAGGGCGTTCTGAACAAGCGCGGCAAGCCGATCGACAAGGGCTTCCTCTACAAACTAATCAACAACCGGGTCTACCTCGGGGAAGCCGTGCACAAGGGCACGGCCTATCCCGGCGAGCACGAAGCCATCATCGATCAGGCCCTCTGGGACAAGGTTCACAGCATCCTGCAGGAGAGCCCGCGCCTGCGGGCGAAGAACACCCGCCGCCAGACGCCAGCCCTGCTGAAGGGGATCATCTTCACCGAGACGGGCACGGCGATGACGCCGACGGCGACGAAGAAGGGCACGCGCCTCTACCGCTACTATGCGTCGATGGACCTGATCCGAAACCGCCCGACCGGCGACGCCTCGGGCCCGCTGCGCTTGCCCGCAGGCATGGTCGAGGACGCCGTGGTCGGCGAAATCCGCCGCATGATCCGCGCGCCCGAGATCGCGGCGCGGACAATAAAGGCCCTTCGCGAAGAGAGCTCGGCCGTCGATGAGAAGGCGGTTGTCCAGGCCTTCGGCGAGTTCGACCAGATCTGGGCGGCGCTCTATCCGGCGGAGCAGACCCGCATCGTCCAGCTTCTGGTCGAGCGGGTGACCGTCGGCGAAGACGGCATCGCCGTCGATCTGCGCCATGAGGGGCTGGGCTCGGTCCTGCGGGACATGATGGCCGCCCACCAGACGGAGGCCTGTGCATGACCGCCTCGACGAAGACCATCCGGGTCGTCATCCCCCTGACGATCCGCAAACGCAATGGGCGGCCGAAGATCCTCCCGCCCGACGAGGTGACGATCCGGGACGGCCGGTCGCAAGACCCTCATGTGCTGCGCGCCATCGCCCGCGCTTGGAACTGGCGGCGGCAGCTGGAATCCGGTGCCGCTTCCACCATTCAGGATATCGCTGCGGCCGAGAAGGTCTCCGACCGGTTCGTGAGCCGAATGATGCGGCTCGCCTATCTGTCGCCGGAGGTGCTCGAACACCTCGTCATCAGGCGCGTGCCACCGGCGCTGTCGCTGAACGACCTTGTCGCTGTCGCCGACCAGCCGTGGGCGGAGCAGATGGATATGGTGTTCGAGTTGTCCGAAACGTAGACTCGTTTAAGCGCCGACATCTGCTCGGCTTTCATGATGAAATTGGGGGCCAGCGGATCGCAAATGAGTAGCGTCGCGCGTATACTGACTGCTGAGATTGCAGCAAATTTTCAAAGACTCGTTCAGCCCAGCACCATCGCAATTTATGCGTCCCATGGGTCGAGGCCAGATACGCCAGTTCAGGTCGGTACGGGGTTTCTGATAAAGCATCAATCAAGGCCGGTCTTGATCACCGCAAAGCACGTTTTACGAGGTCATGCGTTCAACGACGATCCGGCCGAGAAAGCCGTGCACATAAATGGCCGTTGGGTTTACGTGGGTGACGGTGCTCGAACACTCGTTGAACCAATGGGCCGGGATCTATCCGTTATGTTCATGGATGAGTTCTCGCTGGACCGGTGTTTGGATGCCCCGACTTCAGTATCACTTGGCTCCGCGATAATCACGATGGGAGGTTATCTCTGCCGAGATTTCAAGAGATCTGGGAACACGCTGCGCCCCGCTCCACGCGTGTACACGAACGTGGCCGCTCCCGCCGCGCCAGGCATGATAGGATTGCGGCACCCCAAGCGCCGAAACGTCAATACGTCTACGGGCGTTTCAGCGGTATCGCCGACCCCCAGAGGACTTTCCGGTGGCCCTATGGTAGACAGCTTGGCCCTGCTCAAGGGCGCCGTCGTTCTTTCGGGCGTTCTCACCGAAATGAGCAATGGAAGCGCACGAGGGGAGGACGTCGGCATCATCACCCAAGCAATTGCTGCTCTGTGAACCGCCGACCGATCCCGATGCTTCACGACGCATGACAACCTCATCGATCACTTGGGGCTGCGGCGCGCTTCGCCATAGAACGCCTACCTCGCGTTCTCTGGACGCCGACGCCAACCGCGAGAACGGCTGCAAAATGTGCGCCCACGCAGAGCGCGGAACTTGCTGAAAACGTTGGTGTGCGCGAAACCGAACCGGGCCGGACGAGGTTCGCTCGGTTAGAGACGGATGGCCGTTCAGAGACGGAAATTGGACCCGGCGTCAGTCTCCGAGGTTCGGATGGCGTACGCAAACCCCTTTGAAACAAAAAGAAAAAGGCCCGCGGGCGGGGCCTCATCTCAGGTTTGCTACAAGATAATGGCGGAGAGGATGGGATTCGAACCCACGGTACAGCTTTACACTGTACAACGGTTTAGCAAACCGCCGCCTTCAGCCACTCGGCCACCTCTCCGGCTCCCCGTGTATGCCCAAGATTACCGGCCGCATCAAGGCCAATGTCTTTGGATAAAAGGGGATTTGCTTACCGGCTCAGCCCTTCGGGCCGCCCCGGTAGCGGATAAGTCCTTCCTGTGCCACCGATGCGACGAGCTTCCCGTCACGCGTATATATGCTGCCCCGGTTGAAGCCGCGCGCGCCCGAAGCGCTGGGGCTGTCCTGGGTATAGAGCAGCCAGTCATCGGTGTGGAAGGGCGCATGGAACCACATCGCATGGTCGAGGCTCGCCGACTGCAGCTTGCCCGACACCCAGCTTACGCCGTGCGGCCGGATGCAGGTATCGAGCAGCGTCATGTCCGAGGCATAGGCAAGAATGCACTGGTTGAGCGGTATGTTGTCCCCAACGCCCTTGCGCGCGCGAAACCAGACATGCTGCACCGGCTCCATCGGCGCGGGATCGATATAATCCTGCGGATTGACTGGACGGATTTCGATGGGCCGCGGCCTCGAAAAATGCACGCGGATGGCTTCCGGCAGCTTGTCTTCGATGGCCTTGCGCAGTTCCCGTTCATTGGGCAGATCTTCGGGCTGCGGCACATCCGGCATCGTCGACTGGTGCTCGAAGCCTTCTTCCTGCACCTGAAAAGACGCCGCGAGGTTGAATATCTGCTTTCCATGCTGGATCGCAACGACGCGCCGCGTCGTGAAGCTCTTGCCGTCGCGCGCCCGGTCCACCTCGTAAACGATCGGGATCTTGGGGTCGCCCGGCCGGATGAAATAGGCATGGAGGGAGTGACACACGCGCTCCTCCACCGTGCGATAGGCGGCGACCAAGGCCTGTCCGATCACCTGTCCGCCGAACACGCGCTGCCAGCTCACATCCGGGCTGTGACCGCGAAACAGGTTCATCTCGATCTGCTCGAGATCGAGCAGGTCGATCAGGTCCTCGACTGGATTCTTGTCGGCTTGCTGCGAAGCGTCGGTCATGGCCACTCCTGGGGAAAGCGGGAGGAAAATGTCCCGTTGACGCCGGGGCACCGGCGGATGAGGACAGGTTTCCGGGTGGCCGGAAGATAAGCGGAGTGGCGTGGCGTGTCACCGCCTTTTCGCACCCGCGAAGAGAGCGGAATCTCCGTTTAACGGAGCTCAGCCCTCGATAATTTTTCTTTTGAAATCAGCGACTTACTGATGTGCCAGCCACTCGCGCGCCTGCCGCTGCGCTTCCGCGATCTCGGCCGGCGACATCTCCGCCGCCAGTTCGGCCCGGCAGCTTCGCGCCGCATCGCTGCCCTTCATGGCCGCAAGATTGAACCACTTGTGCGCCGTCACCAGATCGACGTCCACGCCGCGTCCTGTGGAATACATCAGCCCCAGATTGTAAAGCGCGTCGCACTTGCCGCCTTCCGCGGCAAGCTCGCTCTTCTCGACATTATCGAGTTGCATGCGAGCCATGTGCTGTCTCCTCGTCTTCGAGGCTTCAAGCCTGTTGTTGCCCTTGGACGGAGCCCCCCTCCGTCCCTGACCTCAACTCTCCATAGCTGCGCTGAAAAATTGGTTAACGACGCGCTCACCATGCCGATCCCGGTGAGCGGTCGTGACAAAAACCCGAAACGATGTCCCGAAGGTCACACCTTCGGAACGTCCATGCCTCTTTGCACGGCAGGCCGCGCACCGACCTCTTCGAGCCAGCGTCTTACATTCGCTCCCTCGCCCACCACGTCGGGCTTCGCCTGGGCAATGAGATCGAAGGCAACTTTCAGCCAGGGATAGGTCGCCATGTCGGCGATCGAATAATCGCCGCCCATGAACTGCGACTCGCCCAGCCGCTTGTCGAGCACCTTGATGAGCCGCGCCGCTTCACCGACATAGCGGTCGATCGCATAGGGAATTTGCTCCGGCGCGGTATTGATGAAGTGGTTCGCCTGCCCGAGCATCGGCCCCACACCGGCCATCTGCCACATCAGCCATTCGAGCGTCTTCGCCCTCTGCTCGCCCTTCGGCGCAAGGAACTTTCCGGTCTTCTCCGCGAGATAGATCAGGATCGCGCCGCTCTCGAAAATGGAAACCGGACCGCTATCAGCGTCCCTGTCCACGATAGCCGGAATGCGATTGTTCGGGCTGAGCTTCAGGAAGTCCGGCGCAAACTGCTCTTCCTTGCCGAGATTCACCGGATGCACCTCATAGGGCAGCCCCGTCTCCTCCAGCATGATGGATACCTTGCGGCCGTTCGGCGTCGTCCATGTATAGAGATCGATCATCGCATTCCGCCCTTCGCATTTGCGGAATGCGGACTTCCATCCCGCGCCCCGCGATTATTGGTCGAGCGCATATGGGGAGGAGAAGCGGCGCAAACGAGTCCTGTGCGGACGTCTGGCGCCATGTAATGTCAGTATTCGACCGTCACTTCGACATGATGGTGCCGATGCTTCGCGCAGACATAAGGGACAATTTGGTATTCACCCGCCGCAAGCTCCGTACCGACCGCCATTTCGGGTAGAAGAAAATCGCCGACCGTATTGCCGCTCTGATCGACGATCGAGAAGCCGTAGGTGCCGTACATGACCCGAACCACCTTGCCGTCTTCCGGCAGCTTGAGCGAGCGGCCCCACTTCGTTTGCGTGCCGTAAGCGTCCTTCATGATGCGGCTGCCTGTCGCTGTCGTCGTTTCGGCGCTCGCAGTTGCAGCAAGAAACGTAACCGCCACGGCAGCCAGGATGGAAATCGAAACGGGACGCATGCAGATTACCCCCGGGTTGGGCGCATGAGAGGCGCCAAAGGCAAACAGCGCCCCCGGTTTCCCGGAAGCGCTGCAAGCTTAACATAAGGGAACGGGACGATCAGCCCCGCCCCTATTTTTGTGCGCGTTGCCCGAACAGCACTTTTCGTGCGCGTTCGGCCTCTTTGGATTTGTCCCCGATGGTGCCCCGTCGCCACTCGCGACCGAGAGCAAATCCCCTCTGGACGGCCGGACGGGCGCCGACCCGCTCAAACCAGTCTTTCAGGAATGGGAAATCGTCTAGCCGCTGGCCCTGGTTCTTGTAGGGTACGATCCAGCCCCAGCAGGCAATATCGGCAATCGAGTACCGGCCGGCGAGATAGTCCCGGTCCTTCAGGCGCTTGTTCATCACGCCATAGAGCCGGTTCACCTCGTCGGTATACCGCTTGATTGCATAAGGGATCTTTTCCTGAGCGTACTGGCGGAAGTGATGGGCTTGACCCGCCATCGGGCCAAGCCCAGCCATCTGCCAGAACAGCCATTGGTCGACCTCAACTCTCGAGCGCTCGCTTGCCGGATAGAACTTGCCCGACTTGCGTCCGAGATATTGAAGGATAGCCCCCGACTCGAAGATAGAGATCGGTTTCCCCCCTGGACCCTTCGGGTCCACGATGGCTGGCATCCGGTTGTTCGGCGCGATCTTCAGAAAGGACCGCTTGAACTGGTCACCAATACCGATATTCACCGGCTTCACCGTATAGGGCAGCCCACACTCCTCCAGCATGATCGAAACCTTCCAGCCATTTGGCGTTGGCCAGTAATAGAGTTCGATCGGCTTGGCGTTGCCCCGCTCGGAAGCGGGACGTCGCCTAGCTGAGGAGCGTTTCGCCGCCGCCTTAGCGGGTTTTGACCGGCGCGTATCGCTCATGTCGGCTGCTTATGCCGCCTTCTTGCGCGCTGCGGGCTTACGCTTCGCAGCAGGCTTCCGCTTCGCGGGCGCCTTCTTCGCGGCGGGCTTGCGGGCGACCGTCTTGCGAGCAGTCGTCTTGCGAGCCGTGGTCTTGCGAGCGGTCGTCTTCTTGGCCGCAGGCTTCCGCTTGGCAGGCGCCTTCTTTGCGGCGGTCTTCTTGGCTGCCGGCTTCTTGGCAGCGGCCTTCTTCGCCGCAGGCTTCTTCGCAGCCGTCTTCTTGGCTGCGGGCTTCTTCGCCGCGGGCTTCCGCTTGGCGGGCGCCTTCTTCGCGACGGTCTTCTTCGCGGTAGCCTTCTTCACCGCCGTCTTCTTGGCGGCCGGCTTCTTCGCCGTGGTCTTCTTCGCGGCGGGCTTGCGCTTCGCCGGAGCCTTCTTCGCCGCGGTCGTCTTCGCGGCAAGCTTCTTCACCGTCTTCTTCGCAGCCGGCTTCTTCTTCGCAGCAGGCTTCTTGGCCGCAGGCTTCTTGGCCGCAGCGGCCTTCGGCTTAGCTTTCGTCTTCGTGGTGGTAGCCATGTTTCTCTAGCTCCTGATGTGCCGTTTCGTTTGGCGACAATCCATGTACTCGCAACGCACACACTGCTAGCGCCCTCGTACCCCTCAGGCGCGCATCAACAATATGAGCGCGTAAAAAGCGCTCGGCAACACAATGCAACAGATTTGTGCACGCGTGGTCGCGCCACTCTCCGGGGAAAGTGGTTACCAAACGGTTCACCGGGAGGCCGGAATTTTTCGTCAGTCGTCGGACGAAAGGCCGAGTTTCTTCGCGAGAATTTCGTTGACGACGCTCGGATTTGCCTTGCCAGACGTGGATTTCATGACTTGGCCGACAAACCAGCCCGCAAGTTGAGGCTTGACTTTCGTTTGCTCGACTTTATCGGGGTTGGCCGCGATCACGGCGTCGATTGCCGCTTCGATAGCCCCAAAATCCGTTACCTGCTGCAGACCTTCTTCCTCGACGATTTTGGCCGGGTCACGACCCGTTTTGTACATCGAATCAAAAACCTGCTTCGCGATTCGTCCCGAGATCGTCCCGTCCGAGATGAGGTCGATGAGCTCTCCGAGCTGTTTCGAGGACACCGGAGTGTCCTCGATCGAGTGCCCTTCGCGGTTCAGGGCACCGAACAATTCGCCCGTCACCCAGTTCGCGGCGAGCTTTGCGTCGCGCCCCTTCGCAACCGCTTCGAAGTAGTCCGCGCGCGCGCCTTCGCCGATCAGGACGGTCGCGTCATAGGGTGAAAGTCCATATTCGGAAATCAGCCGCGCCTTCTTGTCGTCCGGAAGTTCCGGCAGCGACGCGGCGATCTCGTCCACCCAGTCCTGCGTGAATTCGAGCGGCAGAAGGTCGGGATCGGGGAAGTAGCGATAGTCATGCGCCTCTTCCTTGGAACGCATGGAGCGCGTTTCGCCCGTCTTCGGATCGAAAAGGCGCGTCTCCTGGTCGATCTTTCCGCCTTCTTCCAGAATTTCGATCTGGCGGCGCGCTTCGTGCTCGATCGCCTGCCCGATGAAGCGGATCGAGTTCACATTCTTGATTTCGCAGCGCGTACCGAGCTTTTCGCCGACTTTCCGCACCGAAACATTAACGTCGGCGCGAAGGCTGCCCTCTTCCATGTTCCCATCGCAAGTGCCGAGATAGCGCAGGATGGTGCGCAGCTTCGTCACATAGGCCTTGGCCTCGTCGGCGGAGCGCATGTCCGGCTTCGACACGATTTCCATCAGCGCAACGCCCGACCGGTTGAGATCGACGAAGCTCATGGCGGGATGCTGGTCGTGAAGGCTCTTGCCCGCATCCTGCTCGAGATGCAGCCGCTCGATGCCGACATGCACCACCCGTCCGTCCGGCATGTCGAGAATGACTTCGCCCTCGCCGACGACCGGATGCTTGAACTGCGAAATCTGATAGCCCTGCGGCAGATCCGGATAGAAGTAGTTCTTGCGGTCGAAGACGGAGCGAAGGTTGATCTTCGCCTTCAGGCCAAGCCCGGTGCGCACCGCCTGTTCCACGCAAAACCGGTTGATGACGGGCAGCATGCCCGGCATCGCAGCATCGACGAAACTCACCTGCGTGTTCTGTTCCGCGCCGAACTTCGTCGAGGAAGCAGAGAAAAGCTTGGCATTCGAGGAAACCTGCGCATGAACCTCGAGCCCGAGAATGATCTCCCAGTCGCCGGTCTGCCCCTGGATCAGGTCTTCCTTACGTGCCTCACGCACCTTCATCGTGCGCTCGAAATCGCTCACCATCGTCTCGGCCATGGTCACGCCCTCCACCACGCTTCGGCTTCCGCCGTGAAACCCGCTGCCTCTTCGATGGCGAACGCCGCGCGAAGCAGCGTCTCCTCGTCGAAGGTCCGTCCGATGAGCTGCAGCCCGAGCGGCAGCCCCTCCGAGGAAAGACCGGCAGGCACCGAAATGCCGGGCAGTCCTGCCAGATTCACCGTCACCGTGAACACGTCGTTCAGATACATGGAAAGCGGATCGTCCGTCTTTTCCCCGAGGCCGAATGCCGCCGAGGGCGCCGTCGGCGTCAGCAGCACGTCGGCTTCCGAGAAGGCTTCGGCGAAATCGCGCGCGATGAGCGTGCGCACCTTCTGCGCCTTCAGGTAATAGGCGTCGTAATAACCGGCCGAGAGCACATAGGTGCCCATGAGAACGCGCCGTTTCACTTCCGCGCCGAAACCTTCCGCGCGGGTGTTCTCATACATCTCGGTGATGTCCTTGCCGTCCACGCGCAGCCCGTAGCGAACGCCGTCATAGCGCGCGAGGTTCGACGAACATTCCGCCGGCGCGACGATGTAATAGGTCGGCAGGGCATACTTGGTATGCGGGAGGCTCACCTCCTTCACATTGGCGCCCGCCGCCTTCAGCCATTCGATGCCGCGCGTCCAGAGATCGTCGATCTCCTTCGGCATGCCTTCGACCCGGTATTCCTTGGGAATGCCGACGCTGAGCCCCTTGATGCTCTGGCCAAGCGCCGCCTCGTAGTCCGGCACCGGCCGGTCGACGCTTGTCGTGTCCTTCTCGTCATGTCCCGCCATCGATTTCAGCATGATCGCCGCGTCGCGCACGTCCCGCGTAATCGGTCCCGCCTGGTCGAGCGAGGAGGCGAAGGCGACGATGCCCCAGCGCGAGCAGCGTCCATAGGTCGGCTTGAGGCCGACCGTGCCCGTGAAGGCCGCGGGCTGGCGGATGGAACCGCCCGTATCCGTCGCCGTTGCCGCCGCGCAGAGCCGTGCCGCAACCGCCGCCGATGAACCGCCGGAGGAGCCGCCCGGAACGAGCTTCGCGTCCGATCCCTTGCGCCGCCACGGGTTCACGACCGGGCCGTAGAAGCTCGTTTCGTTGGACGAGCCCATCGCGAACTCGTCATTATTGAGCTTGCCGAGCATCACCGCGCCATCGCGCCAGAGGTTCGCCGTCACGGTCGACTCGTAGGGCGGGATGAAGCCGTCGAGAATGTGGCTGCAGGCCGTGGTCAGCACGTCCTTCGTGCAGAAGAGATCCTTGATGCCGAGCGGCACGCCTTCGAGATCTCCGCCCTCGCCCTTGGCGAGCTTCTCGTCGGAGGCCTTGGCCATTTCCATCGCCTTGTCGGCCGTCACCGTTACATAGGCATTGAGCGGCGTCGCCGCCTCCATCTCCTTGAGGTAAGCGCCGGTCAGCTCGGTGGAGGTGACTTCCTTCTTCCTGAGCGCATCGCGGGCAGCGGCCAGCGTCAGCTTCGTCAAATCACTCATTGCTTACTCCACCACCTTCGGCACCACGAAGAAGCCGTCTTCCGCGCCGGGCGCGTTGCGCGTTACTTCCTTCTGCAGGTTCTCGGCCTTCACGACGTCGTCGCGCATCTTCATGGCCATGGCCACGGCGCTCGTCATGGGCTCCACATCCGTGGCATCCACCTCACCGAGCTGCTCCACCCAATCGAGAATGCCGTTGAGTTCCTTGGCCAGCGCCTCCAGCTCATCGTCCCGCACGGCAATCCGCGCAAGCCGGGCGATGTGCCGGACCGTTTTCTGATCGACCGACATGGGTCCGCCTTTGTTGGTGTTCGGAAAGGGCCAGCGCTGCCTCGGAACTTCGCCCCGGCTGCGTACCCCTTGCTCGTTGAATCGCGACGGAACATAACAAGCGGGGGCCCCGCGCCGCAACGCCGCCTGTACAATATATATGAGGGTCCGGATTGCGCCCGTTCCGGCCTCCCTCTATGGTCCGCCGCGCCGGACATTCCATAAAGGTAACAAGCACTTGAGCGCCAATGTGAAGCCTCTTGAAGAACTTGAGGAAGACCTGCCTCGCCATGCCCGCCTGATGGGCGTCGATCTGGGCACCAAAACCATCGGCCTCGCGCTCTCCGATGTCTCGCGCTCCATCGCCAGCCCACTCGAAACCATCAAGCGGACCAAGTTCACCGCCGATGCCGAACGCCTTATTGCGCTGGCGAAACAGCACGACGTCGCCGCACTCGTTTTCGGCATGCCGCTCAACATGGACGGCACCGAGGGCCCGCGCTGCCAGTCCACCCGCGCCTTCGTCCGCAACCTCGAAAAGCTGACCGATCTTCCCGTCGTCTTCTGGGACGAGCGCATGTCCACCCAGGCCGTCACCCGCACCCTCCTTGACGCCGACGCCAGCCGCGCGCGCCGCGCCGAACTCGTGGACAAGATGGCTGCCTCCTACATCCTCCAGGGCGCGCTCGACCGCCTGCGCCGACTCTGATCTCCCCGAACCGAAAAACGAGAAGAGCAAGCCATGCTCCCCATCCTGAACGCCCTCATCCCCGTCTTCCTCGTCATCGCGCTCGGTTTCGCGATCAAGCGGATGAATTTTCTGGACGATGGAATATGGGCGCCGCTCGACCGCCTCACCTATTACATCTTCTTTCCCGCCCTGCTCTGCCACACGCTCGCCGTCGCGAACCTCGCCGATTACGACATCTGGCCGATGGCCTCCGCTCTCGCGGCCGGCCTTTTCTCCATGGTCGCGCTGCTGATGGGTCTGAAGGCGGTGCTGCCGCTCACCGGCCCGCAATTCTCGTCGGTCTTTCAGGGTGCCGCCCGCTGGAACGGTTTCGTGGCGCTCGCCGCCATCGGTTCCTTCTATGGCCATGAAGGTGTGGCGCTCGCGGCTGTCGGCTTCGCCGTCCTCGTGCCGACGGTGAACGTCCTCTCGGTGCTGATCCTCACGCGCTATGCGGGCGACAAACCGGCGGGCATGGGCACCGTCCTCCGCCTTCTCGCGAAGAACCCGCTCATCCTCGCCTGCGCGGCAGGTATCCTGCTGAACGTCTCCGGCATCGGCCTTCCCGGCCCGCTGGAGCCCACCTTCGACATTCTCGGCGCTGCCGCGCTCACCATCGGCCTCATCGCCATCGGCGCAGGCCTCCAGCCGAAACATGCGCTCGAAACCGGATGGATCGTCGCGCTGACGAGCGGCCTCCGCCTCATCGTCATGCCGCTCCTGATGATGGGCTGGTGTCTCGTCTTCGACGTCACCGGCCTGCCGCGCCTCGTCGTCCTCGTCTGCGGCGCGGTGCCCGGCGCAACGTCGTCCTACATCCTCGCCCGCCAGCTCGGCGGCGATGCGACGCTGATGGCAAGCCTCATCACCGGCGGCACCATCCTCGCCGCGATCACCATGCCGGTCATGTTGTGGCTGCTCGGATAACTAAGCAACCCGCGCCCGCTCGATGATAGCCCGCACGTCCGCGCCCGTCGGCAGCGTGCCGTAGACGTCGCCCCAGTCGCGTCCGAGCCGCGTCTGGCAATAGGCATCCGACACCGCCGAAGGCGCGTGCTGCAGCAGGATCGACGCGGCGGCCACCTTCGCCATCTGCTCCACGATCTGCCGCGACCGCGCTTCGAGCGAACCCATATCGGTAAAGGCGTCCTTCAGCGCCTCGAGCGCGCCGTCATAGGCCGTGCTCGCGCCGCGCGCCTTGTCGAGTTCCGCAAACACGATCTCCAGCGCCTGCGGCTCGCGACCCAGCGCGCGCAGCACGTCGAGGCACATGACGTTGCCCGAACCTTCCCAGATCGCGTTCACAGGCATCTCGCGATAGATGCGGCCCGCTATCCCTTCTTCCACATAGCCATTGCCGCCAAGGCACTCCATCGCTTCATAGGCGAGGTTCGGCGCGCGCTTGCACACCCAGTATTTCGCGACCGGCGTCATGATGCGCCGGAAGGCCGCCTCCGCCTCGTCCTCGAAAGCCCGGTCGAACGAACGCGCCACGCGGAAGGAAAGCGCCGTCGCCGCTTCCGTTTCGAGCGCGAGATCCGCCAGCACATTTGCCATCAGCGGCTGGTCGATCAGCTTCTTCTGGAACACCGTGCGATAGGAGCAATGATACACGGCCTGTGAAACCGCCTGACGCATCATCCCCGCCGTCGCTACCGCACAGTCGAGCCGCGTATAGGTCGCCATCTCGATGATGTTGCGCACACCGCGCCCTTCCTCGCCGATCAGCCAGCCGCTTGCGGCCTGGAACTCGACTTCGGAAGACGCATTCGACTTGTTGCCGACCTTCTCCTTCAGCCGCTGGATGCGGATCGCGTTGACGCTCCCGTCCGGCCGGAAGCGCGGCATGAGGAAACAGGAAATCCCGTTCGGCGCTTGCGCCAGCACGAGAAAGGCGTCGCACATCGGCGCCGAGAAGAACCACTTGTGCCCCGTAATCCGGTATTCCTCGCCAGGGCCCCCGGAGCTCACCGGATGAGCCACCGTCGTATTCGCGCGCACATCCGTGCCGCCCTGCTTCTCCGTCATGCCCATGCCGAGCGTGACGCCCGTCTTCTCGCTCGCCGGAATGAAGCGCGGATCGTACTCACGCGAAAGGATGCGCGGCACCCATTCCTTCGCGAGCGACGGCTGGAAGAGAAGCGCGGGCACAGCCGCATTGGTCATGGTGATGGGGCAGCCATGCCCGGCCTCCGCCTGCGTCATCATGTAGGTGCCGGCAAGCCGCGCCACGACAGCGCCCGGTTTCGGCTTCGCGTCGAGCCCCTCTTTCAGATGATCCCAGGGCGAGCCGTGCAGCCCCTGCTTCACCGAGATCGCCATCAGCGCGTGATAGGAGGGGTGGAATTCCACCCGGTCCTCGCGATGCCCGAAGCGGTCGAAACTCTTCAGTACCGGCAGATAGGCATTCGCCTGCCGCCCGAGGTCGAGCACCTCCGCGCTCCCCACCGTCGCCCCAAATGCCGTCAGCGATGCGCGCGCTTGGCTCCCGCCCTCCCGCTCCACCGTCTCGACCAGCGCCTTGTCGCCCGTGAAAAGGTTCACGTCCTGAAGCGGCGGCGGCTGGTTGAAAACCTCATGCGTCGCGAAATCGGCTGGCGTTTCCACTTTTGCGTCCATGGCTGGAACCTCTTTTCCGGGGGCTTCCCGCGAGGTTAACACTCCGCTCTCCCATCGGCCAATTCCGCCTTGCCGCTCCCCGGAATCGGCCCTATACAATGCGGCTTTAATGACCAGCGCTGACAAACAGCTTTCGCCCATCTTCCCGCACCGGCACCTGCTCGGGATCGAGGGCCTTTCCCCTTCCGATATCACCGCCCTTCTCGATCTCGCCGACACCTATGTCGAGCAGAACCGTCAGGTCGACAAGAAGGGCTCCGTCCTTCGCGGGCGCACACAGATCAACCTCTTCTTCGAGGCCTCCACGCGCACGCAGAGTTCCTTCGAGCTTGCGGGCAAGCGCCTCGGCGCCGATGTGATGAACATGTCCGTCTCCTCCTCCTCCGTGAAGAAGGGCGAGACGCTGATCGACACGGCGGTAACGCTCAACGCGATGCACCCCGACCTCATCATCATTCGTCACCAGAACTCCGGCGCGGTCGAGCTTCTTTCGCAGAAAGTCTCCTGCTCGGTCATCAATGCGGGCGACGGCGCGCATGAACATCCCACACAGGCGCTGCTCGACGCGCTGACGATCCGCCGCCGCAAGGGCCGCCTCGAAGGTCTCCTCGTCGCGATCTGCGGCGACATCCTGCACAGCCGCGTCGCCCGCTCGAACATCCTGCTGCTCAATGCGATGGGCGCGCGCGTCCGCGTCGTCGGCCCGCCAACCTTGATGCCCACCGGCGTCGAGCGTCTGGGCGTCGAGGTCTTCCACGACATGGCGAAGGGCCTCGAAGGCGTCGACATCGTGATGATGCTCCGCCTTCAGCTTGAGCGCATGGCCGGCTCCTATGTGCCGAGCCAGCGCGAATATTTCCACTTCTACGGCCTCGACTATTCGAAGCTCGCCCATGCGAAGCCGGACGCGCTCGTCATGCACCCGGGCCCCATGAACCGCGGCGTCGAGATCGACAGCGCCGTCGCCGACGATATCGACCGCAGCCTCATCCGCGAGCAGGTCGAGATGGGCGTCGCCGTCCGCATGGCCGTGCTCGACGCCCTTGCGCGCAACCTGCCGAACGAGCTTGCCCTCTCCGGAGGCCGCTCATGAGCCGCACCGCCTTCATCAATGCCCGCCTGATCGACCCGGCTTCGGGTTACGACGAGAAAGGCGGCCTCCTTGTCGATAACGGCATCATCGCGGATCTCGGCCCCGCCCTCTTCAATGACGGCCTGCCCGAAGGCGCCGAGGTCGTGGATTGCCGAGGCAAGGTGCTCTCCCCCGGCCTGATCGATTGCCGCGTCTTCACCGGCGAACCCGGCGCCGAACATCGCGAGACGCTCGCTCTTGCAAGCAAGGCCGCTGCCGCCGGTGGCGTCACCACCATGATCGTCATGCCGAACACCAATCCGGTGATCGACGATGTCGCCTTGGTGGATTTCATCGAGCGCCGCGCCCGCGACACCGCCGTCGTGAACGTCCACACAATGGCCGCCCTCACGAAAGGCCTGATGGGCGAGCAGATGACGGAGTTCGGCCTCCTCCTCGATGCAGGCGCCGTCGGCTTCACGGATGGCGTGAAGGCCCTCGCCAACGCGCAGGTGATGCGCCGCGCACTTTCCTATGCCCGCCATCTCGGCGCGCTCGTCGTGCAGCATGCGGAAGAACCGACGCTCGCCACCGGCGTCATGAACGAAAGCGAACTCGCAACCCGCCTCGGCCTCACGGGAACACCCGCCGCCGCCGAAACCATCATGATCGAGCGCGACCTGCGGCTCCTGGAACTCACCGGCGGGCGCTATCACGTCGCGCAGGTCTCCTGCGAAGCCTCGGTGGAGATCATCCGCCGCGCCAAGACGCGCGGCCTTCCCGTCACCTGCGGCGTCTCCGCGGCGCATCTGCAGTTGAACGAAAACGACGTCCAGTCCTACCGCACCTTCTTCAAGCTTTCGCCGCCGCTCCGCACCGAGCAGGATCGCCTTGCCCTCGTCGCGGGCCTCGCCGACGGCACGATCGATGTCGTCGTCTCGAGCCACGACCCGCAGGACCCGGAAGTGAAGCGCCGCCCCTTCGCGGAGGCAAATTTCGGCGCTATCGGCCTCGAAACGCTGCTGCCTGCGGGCCTCGCCCTCGTGCATAACGGCGATCTGCCGCTCGGCCGCCTCCTTGCCGCGCTCACCTGCCTGCCCTCCGACCTCCTGGGCCTTGGCCGCGGACGCCTCGTCACCGGCCTACCCGCCGATCTCGTCCTCATAGATACGGACGTGCCCTGGAGGCTCGAAGCCGCTAATCTCAAATCCATCTCGAAGAATACGCCCTTCGAGGATCGCCTCTTCCAGGGTCGTGCGCTTCGCACCATGGTGGGCGGACGCACGGTTTACGTTCAGGGGGAGGAGCGCTGACCATGGGCTTCACGGATATCGCCGCACCGCTTTTGCTGGTGGCGCTCGTGCTGGGCTACCTGCTTGGCTCCATTCCATTCGGCCTCCTGCTGACGCGGCTTGCGGGCCTTGGCGACATCCGCTCCATCGGCTCCGGCAATATCGGCGCCACCAACGTGCTGCGCACGGGTAACCGCTGGGTCGCGGCCGGAACGCTCATCGGCGATGCGGGCAAGGGCATCGTCGCTGTCATCATCGCCCGCCACCTCGCCGTGCAAACCGGCGCGGACGCCGCATGGCTCATGAGCGCCGCCGCGCTCGGCGCCTTTCTCGGCCATCTCTATCCCGTCTGGCTCGGCTTCAAGGGCGGTAAGGGGATCTCCACCCTGATCGGCATCCTGCTCGCGATCCATTGGCCGGTCGGGCTTCTGTTCTGCGCGACATGGGCAATCGTCGCCCTCGTCTCGCGCTACTCCTCGCTCTCTGCGCTCGTCGCCGCGCTGCTCACGCCGGTCTATCTCGCCTGGCTTAACCAGTGGAACCTCGTTGGCCTCAGCGTGATTCTCGTCGTCCTCGTTTATATCGCGCATCGCGGCAATATCCGCCGTCTTCTCGCGGGCGAGGAACCGCGCATCGGCCAGAAGAAGGCCGAAGACCGGGCCGAGGGCTGATCCGCGTGACGGCGGCGCTATCCGCCGCGGAGCGGCTTGCCCGCCTCCGTCTCGCACGCAGCGAAAACATCGGCCCCGTCACCTTCCGCGATCTGCTTGAGCATTTCGGAAATGCCGTCGCCGCACTCGACGCCCTGCCCGATCTGGCGGCGCGCGGCGGCGCGAAGCGTGCCATCCGCATCGCGCGCGAAGGCGATGCCGAAGCCGAACTCGCAAAGACGGAAAAGCTTGGCGCACAGCTGCTTGTGCTGGGCGATGAGACATTTCCCGCCCGCCTCGCCGTGCTCGATCCGCCGCCGCCCGTCATCTCCGTGAAGGGCAATCTCGACCTCGCTACGCGCAAGTCCATCGCCATTGTCGGCTCGCGCAATGCTTCCGCGGCAGGCCGCCGCATCGCGGGCGACATGGCCGAAGCCTTCTCCCGCGAAGGCTTCACCGTCGTCTCCGGTCTTGCGCGCGGTATCGACACTGCGGCGCACCGCGCCTCGCTCCAGGGCGGCACCATTGCTGTCCTCGCGGGCGGCCTCGACATCGTCTACCCGGAAGAAAACCGCGGCCTGCAGACCGAAATCGGATCGCGCGGCGTGCTCGTCAGCGAAATGCCGCCCGGCACGAGCCCGCAGGCGCGCCACTTTCCGCGCCGAAACCGGCTGATCTCGGGGCTCTCGCTTGGTGTTGTCGTCGTTGAAGCTGCGTTGCGCTCGGGCTCGCTCATCACCGCGCGTTTCGCGCTGGAACAGGGGCGCGATGTCTTCGCCGTGCCGGGCTCCCCGCTCGATCCGCGCGCGCAAGGATCGAACAAGCTCATCAAGGACGGCGCGCCTCTCGTCGAGAACGCGGCGGATGTGATCGCGGCCTTGTCCGAGCCGCTCGGCCATCTCTTCCGCGAGCCGGAGCCGCCCTCCTTCGCGCCGCGTTCAGCCGCCGCCCCGGATACGGATCGGGATACGCGCGAACGTGTTCTTTCGGCTCTCGGCCCGACGCCGACCCCGATGGACGAAATCGTCCGGCAGGCAGGGGCGCCCGTTCAGCAGGTTCGCGCGGCTGTGCTGGAACTGGAACTCGCAGGCCGCATCCATCGCGACCCGGGCGACCGCGTAAGCCTCCTGCCCGAATGAATGCCATCTAGATGTCGTCGCCGCCCGACCGCCCCATTGCCGAGCGGCCGAGCATCAGCAACCGGGATTCTTCCGCCGCCACGCCGATGAGATAGGCGAGAAACCGGAACCCCCGTTTATCCGCCATCCGTCGGGAAGCGATCATCAGGTCGAGCAGATAGGCGGCCACGGCTTCGTCATCCGCTTCGGCCAGGTTGTCGGGCAGATTTGAGGTGCTTCTGTGCCGTGGCGCAAAGCTGTCTCCGTCCTTCGTCAGAACCGGATCTTCTGCGCTCGAAAGGGATTTGCGCATCGCCAACCATCCTTTTCTGGCCCCTCGCCCGGGGCGGTGGCGCTCTCTTCCGCGCGGAAATCACGCACAAGGAACTAGATCGATAGTACGTAAACAACTATGGAAATAAAACTCTGAGATTGGCCTGAACTGGGTCCAAACTGGTGCGAGACAGGCGGGCCTGAGATTTGTGAGGATTTCCGCGGCATTTGACACGCCCTCGCCTTTTCACCATTTTCAGCCGGCGGTCCCGCGAGGGATGGATGCGGCGGTGCACTTGGCTTTTCACGGATTATGGGTGTAAAGCGCGCCCGGGAAGCCCGGGTCGGCGCATCGGCGCGGCTACGGCTGGCCAAGACATATTTATAAGAGAGTTGAAGCGGTCCTATGGACGTCGTCATTGTTGAGTCGCCCGCCAAGGCGAAAACCATCAACAAATATCTGGGCAAGGACTACAAGGTCCTGGCTTCCTATGGCCATGTCCGCGACCTGCCTTCGAAGGATGGCTCGGTCCAGCCGGACGAGGATTTCGCAATGGCATGGGATGTGGATTCGAAGTCCCAGAAGCGCCTGAACGAAATCGCCACCGCCGTGAAGGGGGCCAACCGGCTCATCCTCGCAACCGACCCGGATCGCGAAGGCGAAGCGATTTCCTGGCACGTCCTCGAAGTTCTGAACAAAAAGAAAGTCCTGAAGGACGTCGAGGTCCAGCGCGTCGTCTTCAACGCGATCACCAAGAAATCCGTCACCGAGGCGATGGAAAATCCGCGCGGGCTCGACAAGGAGCTGATCGACGCCTATCTGGCGCGCCGCGCGCTCGACTATCTGGTCGGCTTCACCCTGTCGCCCGTTCTCTGGCGCAAGCTGCCGGGCTCCCGCTCTGCCGGCCGCGTGCAGTCCGTCGCGCTTCGCCTCATCTGCGACCGCGAACTCGAGATCGAAGCCTTCCGCAGCCAGGAATACTGGACCGTCGAAACCGACATGAAGACGGCCGCCAACGCGCCCTTCGTCGCGCGTCTCGTCGGCCTCGACGGCAAGAAGCTCGAAAAATTCGACATCCCGGACAAGAAGACGGCGGACGAAATCGAAGCCCGCATCAAAGCGTCGCGCTTCACCGTGAAGTCGGTGGAGAGCAAGCCCGCCCGGCGTAATCCGAACCCGCCCTTCACCACCTCGACGCTCCAGCAGGAAGCCTCGCGCAAGCTCGGCTTCTCCGCGAGCCGCACCATGCAGGTTGCGCAGCGCCTCTATGAAGGCGTGGAGATCGATGGAGAGACGACCGGCCTCATCACTTATATGCGAACCGACGGCGTGCAGATCGCGCCGGAAGCGGTCGCGCAGGCCCGCACCGTCATCAACAACGAATTCGGCGAGGCCTATCTCCCGGACAGTCCGCGCGTCTACAACACCAAGGCGAAGAACGCGCAGGAAGCGCATGAAGCGATCCGCCCGACCGACATTTCGCGCCTGCCGAAATCCGTCGCCGCGCGTCTCGACGACGATCAGCGCCGCCTCTACGAACTCGTCTGGAACCGCACCGTGGCGAGCCAGATGGAAAGCGTGCAGCTCGAGCGCACCACCATCGAGATCGAGGCGAACGACGCGCCGATCAATCTGCGCGCCACCGGCTCCGTCATCGTCTTCGACGGCTTCCTCCGCCTCTACCAGGAAGGCCGCGACGAGCCTGACGATGCCGATGAAGGCAACCGCCTGCCCAAGGTTGCGCGCGGCGACAAGCTCGGCCTCGAGAAGGTCCGCCCCGAGCAGCATTTCACCGAGCCCCCGCCCCGCTTCACCGAAGCCTCGCTTGTGAAGCGCATGGAAGAACTCGGCATCGGCCGCCCCTCGACCTACGCCTCGACGCTGCAGACATTGCGCGACCGCGACTATGTCCGCATGGACCAGAAGCGCCTCGTCCCGCAGGACAAGGGTCGCCTCGTTACCGCCTTCCTCGAAAACTTCTTCACCCGCTATGTCGAATACGACTTCACGGCGGAACTGGAAGAGAAGCTCGACAAGGTTTCGGCGGGCGAACTCGACTGGAAGGATCTCCTTCGCGAATTCTGGAAGGATTTCACGGGCGCCGTCGCCGAAGCGACCGAACTGCGCATTACCGAAGTCCTCGATCGCCTGAACGAAGTGCTCGGGCCCCATGTCTTCCCGGACAAGGGCGACGGTTCCGATCCGCGCAAGTGCCCTTCCTGCGACGATGGGCGCCTCTCGCTGAAGGTCGGCCGCTTCGGCGCCTTTGTCGGCTGCTCGAACTATCCGGAGTGCAAGTTCACGCGCCAGCTCACCGCCGGTGCGGATGGCGAGGAAGTCGCGGGCGACCGCGTCCTCGGCACCGATCCGGAAACGGGCGCCGAAGTCTCTCTCAAGACAGGCCGCTTCGGTCCTTATGTCGAGCGCGCGCCGCTCGCCGAAGGCGAAAAGCCGAAGCGCAGCGGCCTGCCCGCCAAGACTTCCGCGGCCGATGTCGATCTCGACATGGCGCTGCGCCTCCTCACGCTCCCGCGCGAAATCGGCATCCATCCCGAAACCGGCAAGAAGATCACCGCGGGCCTGGGCCGCTTCGGTCCCTTCGTCCTGCATGACGGCACATACGCGAACCTGAAGGACCCGGAAGAACTTTTCGAAATCGGTCTCAACCGCGCCGTCACCGTGCTCGCGGAAAAGATCGCCCGCGCCGAGGAGCGCGCAGGCAAGATCCTGAAGGAGCTGGGCGAACATCCAGACAGCGGCAAGCCCGTGCAGGTGCGCGAGGGCAAGTACGGCCCCTACATCAAGCATGGTTCGACCAACGCCACCCTGCCGAAATCGGCGAAGCCCGAAGACGTGACGCTGGAAGAGGCGCTCGCCCTCGTCGCTGAAAAAGAAGCAAAAACGGGCAAGGGCAAGAAAAAGGCCCCGGCGAAAAAGGCGGCCGCCAAAGAGGAACCGGCGGAAAAGAAGCCCGCCGCCAAGAAGAAGGCGCCCGCAAAAAAGGCTTCCACCGCAAAGAAGTCGACGGCGAAGAAGGCAGCGCCTAAAAAACCTGCCGCGAAGAAGACCAAAGCCACTGAAATGGCGGACTGATCTTGGCAGAGCGCAAGCCCGGACGGGGGGCACCGAAGAAACCCGCAGCCGGAAAGAAGAAGACCGGCGGCGGCGTGCCCTCGCGCGAGGAAATCCTCGCCTTCCTCGCGGACAATCCCGGCAAGACCTCGAAGCGCGAAATCGGCCGCGCCTTCGGCGTGAAGGGCGATGACCGCATTCCCCTGAAGCAATTGCTGAAGGCGATGACGGAAGAAGGCCTCATCGCACGCGACGATGCGAAGAACCTGCGCCGCACCGACGAGCTCCCGCCCGTCACCGTCATCGAGATCACGCATACCGACACCGACGGCGAACTGATCGCCCGCCCCGTCAACTGGCCGGGCGAGGAGCAGCCGCCGCTCATCGTCATCGCACCGGACACCTCGCGGAAGAAGCGCGACTATGACGAGCCGCCCGCAGGCGTCGGCGACCGCGTGCTCGCCCGCCTCTCGAAGGTCGAGGACGAGGACGAAGCCTATCCCTACGAGGCCCGCGTCATCCGCCGCATCGGCCGCGGCGCCGAGCGCATCCTTGGCCTCTACCGCAAGAACCCGAAAGGAAAAGGCGGCCGCCTGGTCCCCGTCGAGAAGAAGGCGCGCAACGAATATGAGGTCGCGCCCGAAGACGTGAACGGCGCCGAAGACGGCAATCTCGTTCTCGGCGAAACCATCCCCGGCAAGCGCTATGGCCTGTCGCGCGCCCGCATCCGCGAGATCTTCGGCGACAGCGAGGACCCGCGCTCTATCAGCCTCATCGCGATCCACGCGCATGGCATTCCCGATGCCTTCCCGGCCGAGGTGATCGCCGAAGCAGAAGCCGCGAAGCATCAGGGCCTCAAGGGCCGCACGGATCTGCGCGACATTCCCCTCATCACCATCGACCCGGCGGATGCGCGCGACCATGACGATGCCGTCTGGGCCGCGCCCGATGACGACCCGAAAAACGAAGGCGGCGTCGTCGCCATCGTCGCCATCGCCGATGTCGCGGCCTATGTGAAGCCCGGCTCGCCGATGGACCGCGAGGCGCGGAAGCGCGGCAACTCCACCTATTTCCCCGACCGCGTCGTGCCGATGCTGCCGGAGCGCATCTCGAACGATCTCTGCTCGCTGGTCGAGGGCGAGGACCGCGCCTGTTTCGCCGTGCGCATCGTCTTCGACAGGAACGGCAACAAGCGCTCCCATGAGTTCATCCGCGGCCTCATGCGCTCGGCCGCAAGCCTCAGCTACAGGCAGGTGCAGGAAGCGATCGACGGCCGCCCGGACGATGCCGCCGGCCCCCTGCTCGAGCCCGTGCTGAAGCCGCTATGGCATGCCTACAAGGTCATCATGAAGGCGCGCGAGGTGCGTGCGCCGCTCGATCTCGACCTCCCTGAACACAAGATCGATATCGGTGAGGACGGCCGCATTGCGGGCGTCCGTATCGGCGACAAGTTCGAGTCGATGAAACTCATCGAGGAGTTCATGATTCAGGCGAATGTCTGCGCCGCCGAAACGGCCGAGGCACAGCGCCGCTCCGTGATCTACCGCATCCATGACGCGCCCTCGCGCGAGAAGCTCGTCGCGCTGGCCGAGTTCCTCGCCACCCTCGACCTCAACTTCACCAAGGGCGAGAACATCCGCCCCGCGAATTTCAATCGCATCCTGAAGCAGGTCGACGGCACCGAGCATGACCGCATGGTGTCCGACGTCGTGCTCCGCTCCCAGGCGCAGGCCGTCTACTCGCCGGACAATATCGGCCATTTCGGCCTCAACCTGCGCCGCTATGCGCACTTCACCTCGCCCATCCGCCGCTATGCCGACCTCACGGTCCATCGCGCGCTGATCGCGGGCCTGAAGCTCGGAAAAGACGGCCAGACGGACGACGAACTCGCCGAGCTGACCGAAATCGCCGAACACATCTCCATGACCGAGCGCCGCTCCATGCTCGCCGAGCGCGACTCCAAGGACCGCTTCATCGCCGCCTTCCTCGAGGCGCGCCTCGGCGCGGAGTTCACCGGCCGCGTCTCCGGCGTCACGCGCTTCGGCCTCTTCGTGAAGCTGGACGACACCGGCGCCGACGGTTTCGTTCCGATCTCCACGCTGGGCGGCGACTTCTTCCACCATGACGAGATCATCCACGCCCTTGTCGGCCAGCGAACGCGAATCGCCTATCGCCTGGGGGATGCCGTCCGCGTCAAGCTGGAGGAAGCCGTCCCCGTCACGGGCGGCCTGCGCTTCGAACTCCTCGAAGGCGGCTCTGAGGCGCCGAAAGGCGCCGGGCGCCGCACCCGCTCGCCCGCCGGCCGTGGCGGCGCGAAGCGCGGTAAATATGGCAAATCTCCTCGCAAGGCCCCTCGTGGCCGGCGTTGAGCCCGCGCGCGCCTGACGCGCGGCAACCTGCCACATTTCGCGATCCATCCTTTCCGACCATTTTTGTCGGGCATCCCTGCACCTGCCGTGAGTCACCGATGGACATGACCGATACCCGCATTTACGAAGCCGCCGACCCGGCCCCCCGCCCGGCGCTCGCCTCGATTTTGCGCGGTTTCGGCGGCCGTTGCCCGGCTTGCGGCCGTGGCGGCCTGTTCCGCAAATTCCTGAAAGTCGCGGACAATTGCCCGGATTGCGGCGAAGAGCTCCATCATCATCAAGCCGATGACGCTCCGCCCTATTTCACCATCATGATCGTCGGCCACATCGTCGTGCCGATGATGCTCTGGCTCGAACTCGAATATCTCCCGCCGCTCTGGGTCCATGCGGCGATCTGGCCCGCGCTCACCCTCCTGCTCTCGCTCTGGTTCCTGCCGCGCATCAAGGGCGCCGTCGTCGGCTGGCAATGGGCGCTGCGCATGCACGGCTTCGACGGCAACGCGCACGAAGATTGAGCCCGGCGGCTGACGCCGCGTCCTCCACGTCTCTTTCCCCGCCGCTGGACTTTACCTCGCCTCAGCGGGCATCCTGTTGCCAACAAGCAATCATAAGAACAGGGATGAAGTGATGGCCGAGGAACAACGGGCGGCGTTCGACCCGAAGAAATCGCGCGAGCAGGAATATCGCGAAAGCACGGAGGGCCGCGCCGTCCGTCCGCGCGATGCGTCCACACTCATCATCGTCCGCCGAGACGCCGCCAGGCCCCAGGTCCTCATGGGCCAGCGCCACGCGAACCACAAATTCATGCCCAACAAGTTCGTCTTCCCCGGCGGCCGCGTCGACCGCGCGGACAGCCGCGTGCGACCCGCGCAGGAACTTCGCGATCCTGTCGCCCGCCGCCTTCTCGTGCGCATGAGGGGCAAGCCGTCGGAGCTTCGCGCCCGCGCGCTCGCCATGGCCGCGATCCGCGAAACCTTCGAGGAGACGGGCCTCGTCATCGGCAAGCCCATCCCGGCGCCCCAGACCAGCAAGCACCCGGACTGGAACGAATACCTCGCGCAAGGTGTGGCGCCCGCGCTCGGCACGCTCGATTTCGTTGCCCGCGCCATCACCCCGCCCTATCGCACGCGCCGCTTCGACACGCGCTTCTTCATCGCCGATGCCGAAGCGATCCAGGGCGACCCGGCAAAGGTTACAGGCTCTGGCGAATTGCAGGGCCTTCACTGGCTCACGATCGACGATGCGCGCGGCCTCGATCTGCCGAACATCACACGCCTCGTCCTCGATGAACTCGACGAGCGTCTCGCCCTCTCTTCCGCTGCTCAGCGCCGCCGTGCCGTCCCCTTCGTCCATTTCAGAAACGGCAACGCGATCCGCGACGCCATCGCGGATTGACCGGCATGAGTGACAAGAAGCCCGCCTCCCGCGGCATCCGCCCGCGCGATGCCGCCAGTCTGGTCCTGATCGACACGCGAGAGGACGAGCCGCGCATTCTCATGGGCCGCCGCCATTCGCGCATGAAGTTCGTGCCCGATGCCTTCGTCTTTCCGGGCGGCAAGCTCGACGCAGGCGACATGGGCGTGCGCGTGGCGCGCGGCTTCGGCCATCAGACGGCGCTGATGATGCAGGGCGCTGCCGCCTCCCGTGCGAAGTCGGAGGCGCTTGCCGCGGCCGCCATCCGCGAAACCTTTGAGGAGACAGGCCTCCTCGTCGCCGCGCCCGGCGATGTCGGCATCGTCGCTGGCGAAGGCTGGGAGCCGTTCCGCGAACGCGGCCTCGCGCCGCGTCTCGACGTGCTCGATTTTGTCGCCCGCGCGATCACGCCCGCCTCGAGCCCCATCCGCTTTCACGCGCGCTTCTTCGCCGCTTCCGCCGAAACCGCCTCGGGCGAGGTGAAAGGCAGCGGCGAGCTTGAGGATCTCGACTGGTATCCGATTTCGGAAGCCCTCAAGCTTCCCGTCATCGACGTGACCGAATTCGTGCTGGAGGAAATCTCCCGCCGTCACAAGGGCCACACCCGCTCCCGCATCCCCCTTTACAGCTATCGCAACGATAAACCCGTCGTGCGCGCCTGATCCGGACAAGTTGCGCGAGCCGCCTGGATCACCCTCCCCCTGTGGGAGGGGCGAAATTCGTGAAGCGAATTTCGGGGAGGGGTAAAGGCGCCTCCACCCCCCCACCCCCGCCCCCGCCCATGACAAAACCCGAAAACTGCGCTATCGCCAGACAGTCAGAAGGCGCTGGCCACCCACCCTCCCCTCGGGGAGGGTCAAAAAATTCTCCGAATTTTTCGGGGCGGGGGCTTTGAAGTGCAGCACAATAAGATGAAACGATGCAGGAAAAATCTCTCACCATGCTGGCGGATGCGCCGCTGACGCCTACGGAACGCAGGCGCAGCCTCATCGCGGTCATCGCCTGCATCTCCGTTGTTGGCATGGGCCTCGGCGTCTCGATCCCGCTGCTCGCCCTGCTGATGGAACGCAGCGGCGTTCCCGCCTCGCTCATCGGCCTCAACACGGCCATGCCCGCGCTCGCGACCTTCGTCTTCACGCCCTTCATTCCCGGCCTGCTGCGGCGCGTGCCGGCCATTGCCTTCCTGCTCGGCTGCATCGCGGTCTCCGCCATCGCCATGCCCGCCTATTATCTCTTTCCCAGCATCTGGCTCTGGTTCTTCATCCGCTTCGTGAACGGCCTGGCGCTGACCGGTCTCTTCGTCGTTTCCGAATTCTGGATCAACACGCTCGCCGACGAAAAGAATCGCGGCCGCCTCATCGGCATCTACGGCACGGTTCTCTCCTGCGGTTTCGCCTCCGGCCCCATTCTTCTCTTCCTCGTCGGCACGGAGGGAATGGCGCCCTTCGCGGTCATCGCCTGCGTCATCGCCGCTGCCGCACTGCCCCTGCTCCTCTTCGGCCGGGGCCTTGCGCCACGCGTCACCGAGCGCCCCACCCGCAGCTTTGCGAGCTTCTTCATCGCAGCACCCGCGGCCACGCTGGCGGGCCTCGTCTATGGCGCGACGGAAACGGACATCTTCAACATGCTGCCCGTCTATGGCGTCCGCATCGGCATGACGGAACAGACCGCCGCCTTCGTTCTCTCGATCTTCGCGGCGGGCAACATCCTCTGCCAGATTCCCATCGGCCTCTGGGCGGATCGCGCGGACAGGCGTTTCGTCCTTCTCGTCTGCGCCCTGATCGGCCTTCTGGGCACCATCGCCATTCCCTTCGTCGCCCATTCCATCTGGCTCTTTGCGCCCACGCTCTTCCTCTTCGGCGGCGTTGTCGTCGGCCTCTACACCGTCGGCCTCACCCTTCTGGGCGAGCGCTTCCGGGGCGCGGATCTTGCCTCGGCCAATGCAGCCTTCGTGATGATGTATTCGATCGGCGCCCTCATCGGCCCGCCCCTTTCCGGCGCGGCGATGGACCTCTGGGACCCGCATGGTCTCATCGTCGCCATGGGCGGCCTTTGCGGCCTCTATGTCCTGATCGCGGGCTGGCGCTATTTCACCGCCCCGCGCATCCGGCCAGCCCCTTGAGTGAAACCGTTATTTTGTGACGATTTTCCCGGGAATCCGGGCTTCCGCTTGACTTCCGCCGCCGCCTGAGTAGCCTGCGCGCAATTCCGCACATTCCCGGCCTGCCCGGATTGCGACTCTATGGCCTCGCGGGCCGGCCGCCCGCGCAAACTCAAGGATTTCGCGACATGGCGAAGCCAGCTTCCATCAAGATCAAGCTCGAGAGCACCGCGGGCACCGGCTACTTCTACGTCACCAAGAAGAACAGCCGCACCATGACCGAGAAGATGGTCATCAAGAAATACGATCCCATCGCTCGCAAGCATGTCGAGTTCAAGGAAACCAAGATCAAGTAAGATGAGAGCGGGCCCCGGGCCCGCTCTTTTCGTTTAGGCCCCTTGATCGGAGTTACCCATGTCCGCCGCCATCGACTATCGCGACCGCGCCGCCTCCCTCACCTACCGCAACAAGGCCTTCATCGACGGCAAGTTCGTCGACGCGGCAAGCGGCGAGACCTTCGAATGCGTGTCGCCCGTGGACGGAAAGCTCCTCACCGAGGTCGCGGCCTGCGACAAGGCGGATGTCGATGTCGCTGTGAAGGCCGCCCGCCGCGCCTTCGAGAGCGGCGTCTGGTCGGAAATGAATCCGAAGGATCGCAAGAAGGCGCTCCTGAAATTCGCCGGGCTCATCGAGAAGCATACGGACGAACTCGCTCTTCTCGAAACGCTCGACATGGGCAAGCCCATCACCTTCGCCGTGAATGTCGACGTCGCTGGCGTGGTGAACACCGTCCAGTGGTATGCCGAGGCGATCGACAAGATCTATGACGAGATCGCGCCGTCCGATCGCAACGCGCTCGCCATGATCACGCGCGAGCCGCTCGGCGTCGTCGCCGCGGTCGTGCCGTGGAACTTCCCGCTCCTCATGGCCGCATGGAAGTTCGGCCCGGCGCTTGCCGCGGGCAATTCCGTGATCCTGAAGCCCGCCGAACAGTCGCCCCTTTCCGCTCTCCGCCTCGCCGAGATCGCGGCCGAAGCGGGCATTCCGGACGGCGTCTTCAACGTGCTGCCCGGCATGGGCGAAACGGCGGGCCAGGCCCTTGGCCGCCACATGGATGTCGACATGGTCGCCTTCACCGGCTCGACCGAAGTCGGCAAGTACTTCCTGAAATATGCCGCCGAGTCGAACATGAAGCATGTGAGCCTCGAATGCGGCGGCAAGACGCCGAACATCGTCTTCAACGACTGCAAGGATCTCGACGCCGCCGCGCAGGGCTCCGGCATGGGCGTCTTCTTCAACACCGGCCAGGTCTGCGTCGCCGCGACGCGCCTTCTCGTCCAGCAGGACATCCATGACGAATTCGTCGAGAAGGTGAAGAAGGTCGGCGAGATGATGCAGCCGGGCGACCCGCTCGACCCCGGCACGCTCATGGGCTCCATGGTCGATGTGAACCAGATGGAGCGCGTGAAATCCTATATCGAGATCGGCAAGGGCGAAGGCGCGGAGCTCACGCTCGGCGGCCGTCAGGTGCGCCAGAATACCGGCGGCGCCTATGTCGAGCCGACCATCTTCTCGAAGGTCGACAACAAGATGCGCATCGCGCAGGAAGAGATCTTCGGCCCCGTCCTCGCCACCATCCCCTTCAAGGACGAGGAAGACGCCGTCCGCATCGCGAACGACACGATCTACGGACTGCAGGCTTCTCTGTGGACGGACGATCTCAATCGCGCTCACCGCGTCGCCCGCAAGCTCAAGGCAGGCACGGTCAACGTGAACAACACCGATGGCGGCGACATCACCGTCCCCTTCGGCGGCTACAAGCAGTCGGGCATCGGCCGCGACAAGTCGCTCCACGCCTACGACAAGTACACGCAGATCAAGACGACCTATATCGAGTTCAAGTAAGGCGCGCACCGCGACGCCGAAAGAAAAAGAGCCGGCTCCGAAAGGAACCGGCTCTTTCCGTTAAAAGGTGGCCGGCCGGGAATTCGCGGCTTATCAGAGGAGGCCACTCCATGAACCACGCCCCGGCCGGCCGTGCCTCGCGGACCCAGGAGATGCGGCGGACCTGAGCGCCCCACGAGGACACGCATCGCTGCCAGGAACTTGCCCGACTCGCCCCCCAGCAAGAGCGGGAAGACATTGACAGCGAAACGATGATCGTCATTAAAGCTAACACGCTCCTCTGTGCCAATAAAGGACAGAGACGCATGTAGAGTGGCGAAATCTTCCCGGGATTGCGTTAACCATGAATATTTAAGGTTAACATCCGCATCCGCCCCGCGAAATCTCTTGCAGGACTGCAACTGCACCGGGCATTTGCCGCGGGGCCTGTGTGAATTCTGTGTGAATTGAAATGAAGCCGCTTCCGCGTGCCGGTCAGGCCGCCTCTGCGACCACGCGGTTCCGCCCGTCCCGCTTCGCGCGATAGAGCCCCTGGTCGGCCCGCTCGAGGAGCTTTGCGGCCGTATCCTGCGCCCCTTCCGTCACCGCGATGCCGATGCTGACCGTCACATCGAGCGTCCGCCCTTCCTCGTCGAGCACGAAGGGCTTGCTCGCCACGCATTGGCGAAGCCGCTCCGCCACCGCCATCGCGAAGCCGAGATCCGTGTCCGGCATCACGACCACGAATTCCTCGCCGCCGAGCCGGCAGGTCAGGTCGACGCCGCGCACATTGCCGGAAATCCGCTTGGCGAATTCCTTGAGCACCATGTCGCCCGCCGCATGGCCATAGGTATCGTTGACCGACTTGAAGTAATCGATGTCGAAGATGAGCAGCGCGACCGACTTGCTCGTATTGGCCGCCTCGTCGACCAGCGTCGCGAGATGCCCCTCCATGTAGCGGCGGTTGTAGAGCCCCGTCAGCCCGTCCGTGATCGCAAGTTCCAGTCCCTGCTGGAACTTGTCGCGCAGATAGTCCTGATAGCGCTTGCGGCGAAGCTGGCTGCGCGCCCGCGCCACCAGTTCATTGCGCTCCACCGGCCGCACGAGATAATCGTTCACGCCCATGTCGAGCGCGCGCACGAGCCGTCCCGTGTCGCCCTCCTCGACGATCGCGAGAATGGGCGTCTGCCGCGTCGCCTCCAGCGATCGAAGCTGCGAGCAGAGCCGGAGCCCGTCATATTCCTGCAGCGTCAGGCTCACGATGTGGAGATCGAAGTCGCCCGTCGAGGCGAGCTGCATAAGCTCTTCCTGACTTTCGGCCACCGTCACATTGTGCTCCGCCGCGAGCGTCTCGGTGATGCGCTTGAGGGATGTCGGCCGGTCGTCCATCACGAGAATGCGCCCCGGCTCCGCCATCAGGAAATTATCGCTCGTTGCCGAAAGCGCGCCGATGCGCTGTCCCGTCGCCTCGCGCATGCGAAGCTCGTCCGTCACCATCTTGAGCCGCACAAGGCTGCGCACGCGCGCGAACAGCGCGAGATCGTTGAGCGGCTTCGTGAGGAAATCGTCCGCGCCCGCCTCCAGGCCCTGCACGCGGTCCTTCGGCTGGTCGAGCGCCGTCACCATGATGACGGGAATGTGCTCCGTCTCCGGCATCGCCTTCAGGCGGCGGCAGACTTCGAACCCGTCCATGCCGGGCATCATCACATCGAGAAGAATGATATCGGGCTGCTGTTCCTTCGCGGCGTCGAGCGCCTCGGGTCCGGAGCTTGCCTTGAACACGTCGAAATATTCGGCCGTCAGCTTCGCGTCGAGCAGCTTCAGGTTGGCCGGAACGTCATCGACAATGAGTACACGCGCTGTCACTTCTGCCCCGTTCTTCCTTGGAGGCGATAGGTGCGTTTCCGGATCGGGTGGATGCCCGTTGGCCATCCGGAAACACGACAAAACGACAAACAGAAGGCGTTCATCGATTTCATGAAGCGATGAACGGCTCTATCTCAGGAAACGCTGAACCGTTTCCAGGAACTGGGTGACGGAGATCGGCTTCGAGATATAGGCCTCGCAACCGCCCTCGCGAATCTTCTCTTCGTCGCCCTTCATCGCGAAGGCCGTCACGGCAACGACCGGGATCGCCCGGAGATTGTCGTCTTCCTTGATCCACTTCGTGACTTCGAGCCCCGAGACTTCCGGAAGCTGGATATCCATGAGGATCAGGTCCGGCCGGTTCGTCCGCGCGATTTCGAGCGCCTCGATTCCGTCGCGCGTCTGCAGCGTCTCGTAGCCGTGCGCGTCCAGAAGGTCGTGAAAGAGCTTCATGTTGAGCTCGTTGTCTTCGACGATCAGGACCTTCTTCGACATTGCGTCCATAGCTCCAGAACTCCACCTGTGCCGGGCCCCTCGGGTCCCGGAAATGCCGCTCCCCCGGCTGGCGAAGCGACTCTGCGTCTTGGGTCATATGACCCGAATATCGTTAACTAAGTCTTTAACCCCCCGTCCCGAAACGGCGGCTTTCCGGGGGTTTCCCATTTAACGCCCGCTATGATTAAGTTTGCGTGTCCATGCCGCTCCCCTGCGGCGCAATCTTTGGAAAATCCTGATTATGACGAGAGACGAGGCCGAATTGCTGGCCATCCGCGCCCTTGGCCATATCGCGGCGGATGACGACCTTCTGGGCGATTTCCTCGCCCTTTCCGGCCTTTCGGTCGATGAGTTGCGCGCCCGGGCGGGCGATCCGGATTTCCTGGGTGGAATCCTCGATTTTCTTCTCGCCGACGAGGCCCGCCTTCTCGCCTTCTGCGAATCGGAGGAAATGGAGCCCCGCCTTCCCGGCCTCGCCCGTCAGGCGCTTCCCGGCGGCGAAAGGGTGGAATGGACATGAGCGGTGAAGGTGAAGATGTGAAGAAAGACCCCGGTTCCACGGCCGGCGAGGTCTCGGGCGCCCGCCCCGCCCCGCCGCGCGATCCCCTCGCGATCGACCCCGCCACTATCCCCCAGATCGACGCGCTGGAGCTTCAGCGCGGCCGCCCCTTGATCGTCTCGGATGCGGACGAGGTGCTCCTCCAGTTCATGGTCGGCCTCGAGCGTTATCTCGATACACAAGACCTCTGGATCGACCTGCGGAGCTTCGCCCTCACCGGCAACATCAAGCGCAAGGACACGAACGAACCCTTGCCCCCTTCGGAAATGCCCGCCCTTCTGGATGCCTTCTTCGCCGCCTCCGCGCATGACCTCGAAGTCGTGCCCGGCGCGGCGGACGCGCTGGCCGCCCTTTCGGATCGCGCGCAGATCGTCGTCCTGACCAACGTGCCCCTTGAGGCGAAGGCGCGCCGTGAGGCCTCGCTCGCCGCGCAAGGGCTGCCCTTTCCCGTTATCGCCAACAAGGGGCTCAAGGGCGGCGCCGTCCGCCGCCTCGCCGAGCGCGTGGAAGCCCCTGTCGTCTTCCTCGACGACATCCCGCACAACCTCGCTTCGGTCGCAAAGGCCCACGCACCGGCAACGCTGATCCACTTCATCGCCGATCCGCGCCTCGCGAAACTCCTCGGCCCCGCCCCCGGCAGCCATTTCCACACGACCGAATGGCCCGCCGCCCGCCGCTTCATCGAGGACTGGCTGGACGCGGAAGGGTTCTGACCTCGCATTCCGCGTTCATAGTCTGGACCACCCTCCCCCTGTGGGAGGGTCGAAAAATTGAGCAGGGCGAAAATTTTTCGGGGAGGGGTAAGCGCAAGCCCCTACAAACTCCCCCGCCTCACATTCTTCCCGCAGGCCGCCGCAATCTCCGCCTCCCGCGCCGAAGCCTCCGGCGCGCGCCACCCCGCGCATCGCTCATCCGTTGCATCGCCCACGCACCAGAGCCCGGAACCATCCGCCTGCGGAGCAAAGCGTAACCCCTTCTCCCCGAGCCGCGTTCCCAGATGATTCAGCACGTCCACGCGAAGCCGCCCCGCCTCGCCGCGCATCGGTTCCGGCGCGATATGCATCATCGTCAGCGGCACCGCCTCCACCGTCTCCACCTTGTATTTCTCACCTCGCCTCACGAGCCCCACCCGCGCGAGCAGCCCGAAATCGCGGCAGATGTCGAAACGGCGCATATCCTGCGTGCCGAGGTGAAGAAAGTTTCCGAGCCCGTAGAGAATGAGTTTCTCTCCGTCGAGCTCGATCCCCCGCGCCACATGATGATGATGCCCGGCGATGATCGCCGCACCCCGTGGCAGCGCCGCTCGGAACCGCGCCTTGTCCGCCGCGCCTGCCTTCGGTTCGAATTCCGGCCCGTAATGGACGGAGAGAATGCGAATATCCGCAGCCTCCGCCGCGAGCCGCGCCGCCACCGCGCCGAAGTCTCGGTCCTCGCGCAGCATTCCGGCATTGCCCTCCCGCGCGGGAAGGCCCCCGCCCCCATTGCCGATGGCGGAAATGGCGACGCGCGCGCCGCGCAAATCGAAGACATGGGGGCGCATCGCTTCCTCGCGCGTCTCCCCCAGTCCCGGCGCCGCGAGAACCTCCGGCATCGCCTGCAGCGCCCGCAGCGTTTCTCCCGCGCCAACGCCGCCGAAATCCATCGCGTGATTATTCGCCGCCGGGAAGACGTTGATGCCGCTCGCCGCGAGCGCACGCACATGCGCGGGATGCGTGCGGAAGACGAACATCTTGGCCCGCGCGGGAATGTCGTTCCGCGCCGTCACCACCGTTTCGAGATTGGCGAAGACGAGATCCCCCCGGAGAAGCGGCGCGACCTTCGTCACCGTCTCCTCCACCCTCACGAGCTTGCCCCGCTTGAACCCGCCATGCGGCGAGACGGCCGCACTCGGCCCGTTGAAGCCCGTATCGCCGGCAAAGACCAGCGTCAGCCGCTCCGGCGCGTCCGCCCTCGCCCCGCCCGCAATCGGCAGCGCAAACAGCGCCGCCGCGATGATCAGCCCCGCTTTCATTCACCCCCCGATGAACCGCTCGATCATTCCGCACAATGTCATTGCCGGGCTTGACCCGGCAATCCAGAAGCCGCCGCAAGCGGCGGCCTCGCGATAACGATATTCGGCACTGCGCCAACTCAAAAACAGGTGTCATCCCGGGATTTATTCCCGGGACCCATTAGCCTCTCTGCACATGGCCACATGGATTGGGTCCCGGCAACAAGTGCCGGGATGACAACAATGGGCAACGCAGGTGCGGCCTGTCACTGCTCTGCGGCTCTGCGTGACCAGCCCTTTCCGCCCAAACCTGCTATCCTCCGCGCAAAAAAGGAGACCCCATGCGCATCGGCATAGACCTCGGCGGCACCAAGATCGAAGCCATCGCCCTCGACGGCCACGGCAATGAACGTGCGCGAAAGCGCATCGCCTCGCCGCGCGGCGACTATGCCGCCACCATCGCCGCCATCCGCGACCTCGTCGCCGCGCTCGAAACGGAGACAGGCGAGCAAGGCACCATCGGCATCGGCATGCCCGGCGCCATCTCCCCCGCCACCGGCCTCGTGAAGAACGCGAACAGCACCTGGCTCATCGGCCATCCCTTCGGCCGCGACCTCGAAGAGTCGCTCGGCCGCAAAGTCCGCCTCGCAAACGATGCCGATTGCTTCGCGCTTTCCGAGGCGACGGATGGTGCGGCGGCGGGCGTTGCCTCCGTCTTCGGCGTCATCCTTGGCACGGGCGTCGGCGGCGGCATCGTCATCAATGGCGCGCTGCTCTCGGGACCGAACGCCATCGCCGGCGAATGGGGCCACAACTCGCTCCCCTTCGTCCTGCCGGACGAAATGCCGGGGCCGGATTGCTATTGCGGCAAGAAGGGCTGCATCGAAAGCTGGCTCTCGGGGCCGGGCTTCGCCGCCGACTATATGCTCGACACGCGCGAGGCCCTGTCGCCGGAGGCGATCGTCGCCGCGGCTGAGGGCGGCAACCGCCCTGCCCGCCTCGCGCTCCGCCGCTATGCCGACCGCCTCGCCCGCACGCTTGCGCATGTCATCAACATTCTGGACCCGCACGCCATCGTGCTGGGCGGCGGCATGTCGAACATCGATGCGCTCTACGATGAGGTGCCGTCGCGCTGGGGCGCCTACGTCTTTTCCGACAGCGTGGCGACGCCGCTGCTCCGCCACAAGCATGGCGACACGAGCGGCGTCCGCGGCGCGGCCTGGCTGTGGCCAGCCTGGTAGAGCGCCCTGTTTGATCTCGTCGAAACGGCCAATGTCTACATAAATATTTGCAGATTAATCCTCATGTAGGTTGATTATTACTTTATGCAGCACCACTTTTATTATTCACAGACAATATTTTTCTGTGAATTTGAAAGTAAAATCATGATCAAATCTGAACAGAAGATGGAAGACAAGTCGGGAACCCCCGAAAACAAGCCGGAAAACAAGGAGCACGACGCGAAGAATCCCGCTGTCGCGGGCGCTCCGGCTCCGGCAGCGGAAAAGACCGCTGCCCCGGCTAACGACGCCAAGAAGTCCTGAACACTGGCGGAGGGGTAGACGTCCTCTCCGCATCTACCCTGTCCTTCCAGAACCTTCGAAACGGAACTTGCATGAAACATCGGCTTTTGAAGGCTTTGCGTCTTTTCGCGATCGCTGCCTTGCTTCCGGCCGTGTTTTATCTGCCCTCCGCTGCAGACCCGGACGCTGCCCAGGCGCAGACACAAGCGCAGACACAAGCGCATACAGGCGCCGCGGCATCCCCCGCCATCCCTGAAAACGCACGAAAGACGGCCTTCGGCCACGGATGGCTATGCAATACAGGATTCCGCAAGTCCGGCGACGCCTGCGTCAAGACCACAGTTCCCGAAAACGCTCACGCCATGAATTCTGTATACGGAAATAAATGGTCATGCGATCGAGGCTTTCGTCGGAACCGGAACGGTTGCGTCCCAATCGCCATTCCCGCTAATGCCTATCTGACGCCTGCGGGCGATCAATGGAACTGCGAGCGTGGTTTCAAGCGGATCAAGGAATCCTGCGTCGAGATCGAGGTTCCCGAGAACGGGTACCTTGTGGATTCGACCTATGGCGACAGCTGGAAATGCGACCGTGGATACCGCGCTGACAGAAATGGCTGCACGGCAGTCGTCATTCCCGAGCATGCCTTCGCGACGAATACGACCTATGGCAGTGGCTGGGAGTGCGAGCGTGGTTTTCGCGAGGTTGACGGCGCCTGCTCGCATATCGTACCGCCGGAGAACGGATTTCTTTCAGACTCGACAAGCGGCAGCGGCTGGGACTGCAATCGGAATTTCCGCCCGGTTGATGGCGCCTGCGTTAAGATCGTGCCGCCAGAACACGCCTATCTGAGCGGATCGGTCTATGGGTCCGGTTGGGCATGTGATCGCGGTTACCGGGCAGAAAATGAGACTTGCGCAGCCGTCGTTCTTCCCGACAACGCGCATCTCGATTACACCGGCAATGACTGGGAATGCACCTCGCCCTATCGCCGCCAGAATGGTGCATGCGTCCTCGAATAGTTTCCGGACGCCCTTCTCGCCGGACTAGAGGCTCGCACCGAAGATCAATCCGTATACGAATCGAAGTTTCCCCATCACCGTCGGCGAAAGCACGAAGGGGTAGAGGTCGTCTTGCCCCATGCTCTGGTTCAGGTTGTTGACGGCCACGGTGAGCGGTATCCACGCCGCCATCAGCCGATCGAAATCATGCGGGTCTGCGCCCCGGAAATCCGTTTTCTCCCCTTCGCGCACCTGAGGGCAGATCGTCAGCCCGAAGGCCCCCGCCGTTTCCAGCGTCGCAAAGATATGCAGATAATGCGCCCATGTTTCGGCAAAGTCTTCCCACGCATGAGCCGTCGCATAAGCGCTGATATATGACGCCTGCCAGTCCGCTGGCGCGCCATTGGCGTAATATGTTGAAAGCGCCTCGCTATAGTCCCGCCTCTCATCGCCGAACATCTCTCGGAACGATCCGTGCCATACGGTATCGCGAACCAGGCGGTCCCAGTAATAATGGCCGGTCTCATGCCGGAAATGCCCCAGAAGCGTCCTGTAGGGTTCGGCCATGTCGCGCCGATTGCGCGCGCGCAAGGCGTCGTCCGCTTCCGCCACATCGAGCGTGATGAGCCCCCTGTTATGGCCAGTGATGACGGGGTTCTCAGCCGCCCCCGGTGCGCCGGGCCCGGAAAGAAAGTCGAAGGCGATGCCCCGCTCCCGGTCGTCGAACTTGCTGATGACAGGCAGCCCCAGCCGCAACAGCCCGTAGACAAGCCGGTGTTTCGCCATTTCGATGCGCCGCCACAGCAGCACGTTTCCGGCATTGCCGAGATCCGGCACCGTCCGGTTCAGGCGGCAGGCCGTGCAAAAGGGCTGGCTGGCATCCGCAGGCACCAGCCAGTTGCAGGCGTCATGCGTGGCATTCGCGCAATAGCGCATCTCCCGCTGCGGATCGGTCAGGGGACGAAAGACGTCCCGGTCGGGCGACAGCGCGCTCAGCTGCATCTCATCGGACAGAAAGCCGAGAGCGCTTCCGCACCGCTCGCATTCGGTATTCTCGAAATAGAGCGTTTGTCCACAATGCTGACATTCAAACAGTTTCACGATGGGGCCCTGGTTGGAGTTCGGTCTTGATCATAACGATCCACCGCGCCAAATGACCCCTCTCTGTTCCTATTTCGGATCGAAGAATATCCGCCGCGAAACCCACCTTGCAGGAGCAAGGCCTTTGCCGCCCACCCGCCCTTTGGGGGTGGGTCGGAAAATTCGGGTCTGCGAAGAAATTTTCGGGGCGAGGGCCGGTCTTGGCTCCGTGCTACACTGCCTGAAAACGCCCCCACCCCGGCGCCCACCCATGACCGACGCCACAGAAGGCTTCTGCCGCGACTGCTTCTCTCCCGTTCCGCAAGGCGCGGAGCGTTGCCCTGCCTGCCGCCGGCCGCGCCTCCTCTTTCACCCCGAGCTCCACTCGCTCACCGTCGCGCATATGGATTGCGACGCCTTCTACGCCGCGGTCGAGAAGCGCGACAATCCGGAGCTTCGCGACAAGCCGCTCATCATCGGCGGCGGCACCCGCGGCGTCGTCTCCACCTGCTGCTACATCGCGCGCATCAGGGGCGTGCGCTCCGCCATGCCCATGTTCAAGGCGCTTGCCGCCTGCCCTGAAGCGACGGTCCTGAAGCCCGACATGCGGAAATATGCCGCCGTCGCCCGCGATGTCCGTGCGCTGATGCGCGACCTCACGCCGCTCGTCGAGCCCGTCTCCATCGACGAGGCCTTTCTGGACCTTTCGGGCACCGAGCGCCTGCATCATGCAAGCGCCGCCGTCAGCATGGCCCGCCTCGCAAAACGCATAGAAGACGAGATCGGCATCACTGTTTCCGTCGGCCTCAGCCACAACAAGTTCCTCGCCAAGATGGCCTCCGACCTCGACAAGCCGCGCGGCTTCGCCGTCATCGGCCGCGAGGAGACGCTCTCCTTCCTCGCCTCGAAACCCGTCTCCATGATCTGGGGCGTCGGCAAGGCGCTCGAGACGAAGCTCGCCCGCGACGGCATCACGCGCATCGCCCAGCTTCAGAAGATGGAGGAGAACGACCTCATGGCGCGCTACGGCTCCATGGGCCGCCGCCTTTCCCGCCTGTCGCGCGGCCTGGACAGCCGCCATGTCGAACCCGTTCACGAGGCGAAGAGCATCTCCGCCGAGACGACCTTCATGCGCGACATCACGAATGCCGCCGAGCTCGACCGCATCCTCTGGCCGCTCTGCGAGAAGGTCGCGACCCGCGCCAAGGCATCCGGCCTCGCCGGCTCCACCGTCGTGCTGAAGCTCAAGACGGCAGATTTCAAGATCCGTACACGGAATCAGACCCTGCCCGATCCGACGCAGCTCGCCGAGGTGATCTACCGCGTCGCCTCGCCCATGCTGAAGCGCGAGGCCACGGGGACAAGTTTTCGTCTTCTGGGGGTGGGGATTTCCGGTCTCGCCGACGGCGACCTTGCCGACCCTCCGGACATGCTGGACCCCGCCGCCACGCGCCGCGCGGAGGCCGAACGTGCGATGGATCGTCTCCGTGCGAAATTCGGGGACAAATCCATCGTCAAGGGCCGCGGCATGGGCGGGGACAAGGGGCGATGAAAATTCGGGGATAAGTCCGCCTACGGATGAGCGGGGATAAGTGCGCCATTTGTGACGTTATGATGACGTTACGATGACGGTCGAAAGCGCGGGCCGAAAAACGGCGGAAATCCGCCACCCCTTTTCGTCACGGCTGCGTAACGGTCAGCAGCCCTCCGGGTCGAAATAGGTGACCTCGCTGAGCCGCCCCTTCACCTCGACATCGAGATAATCGAGCGACAGCGTTGCCGATATCCCATTGGGAAATAAGAGATATCCCATCTCGAATGTGGGCACGCCCTCCTGCTCCGCCGGATCGTAATAGCTGATCCGCACCGGCCAGGGTTTCATCGCCGAAAGCGTGCTTCCCTTGCCCTCCACCTTCGCGTCAAGCCCTTGCGCCACAAGGCTTTTTCCGATGAAAGCCGTTGTCGGGTTCTCGCTCTCTTCCGTCCCGTCGAACAGCGGACGGCTCATAACCCTTTGTCCTGCCTGTGCTTTTTCGATCAACTCGCGATTGTATGCCATCGGAAAAAGCGTCTCGCTCGGCATGGTGAGTGGCTCGGCTCCCTCGCGTAACACCTTGATTTCACCGGACTTTTCGCGTCGCGCCGTGCCCTCCTGACGGTCCGTCAGCTCCCCGTCCGTATATTCCGTCCGCGTGAAACGAAACTCGCTTCCATCCGCCGCTTCCCAGTAGCTCAACCGCACGTCATTGCTCACAACCCCTTGATCTACAAGGCCAACTTTGGTCACGACGCGCTGCAGCGAGGTGTAGCCGCCGCAGGCGGGCCCTCCTCGCCACTCGACGACCATCCGTCCGTCCACGCCCGTCACATCGCTCACGGGCTGCGTATGTCCGAGCGACAGGTCATAGACCGCGCGATGCATCTGAAGTGCGGGTGCGGCGATGGCAGGGGCCAGGCTCGCAGCGAAAAAGGCTGTAATTACAGGCACTAACCGTTCGAACCGCTTCACTTTTCTTTCGCTCCTGCTCCGCGCATCTCGGCCCTTTTGCGAGCTTACACCATCGGGTAAACCGGATAACCCGTTCACTCACAAGGCTTTCCATGTCCCGCCCCCGCATTCTCGTCACAAGGAAATTGCCGCCGGATGTAGAAGCCCGCGCGCTAAGTCATTTCGAGGCAACGCTGAATCCGGATGATACGCTTCCCACACGCGAGAGCATCCTGGCCGGCGCGGAAGGGAAGGACGGCCTTCTCGTGACGGTGACGGACAAGCTGGATGCCGGCCTCATCGCCGCGCTCCCCGCAAGCATCCGGATTATCTCAACCTTCTCCGTAGGTTACGACCATATCGATATCGCCGCCGCCAGGGCGCGCGGCATCGCCGTCACCAACACGCCGGACGTCCTGACCGACGCCACGGCGGAGATCGCCCTCCTTTTGATGCTCGGCGCAGCGCGCAACGCCACCTCCGCCATCGCCACGCTGCGGGAAGGCCGCTGGAAGAATTGGGCGCCCACGGGAATGCTGGGTACGGAGCTTTCTGGAAAGCGCCTCGGCATTCTGGGGCTTGGCCGCATCGGCCGCGCGACGGCCGCCCGCGCCCGCGCCTTCGGCATGGAGATCCACTATCACAGCCGCCAGCGCCTCTCCCCTGAACTTGAGGACGGTGCAATCTATCACGCTGATATCGCTTCGCTTTTCGGCGTCTCCGATGTGCTCTCGATCCACTGCGCCTCGACGCCCGAGACACGCCGCATCCTCAATCGAGATACGATCCCCTTGCTCCCCGAAGGGGCCATCATCGTGAACACGGCGCGCGGCGACATCGTCGATGACGAGGCGCTGATCGAAGCCCTCGCCTCGGGCCGCCTCGGCGCCGCCGGTCTCGACGTCTTCGCCAACGAGCCGAACCTGCACCCCGCCTATCTCGGGCTGTCCAATGCCTTCCTGCTTCCGCATCTCGGCAGCGCTACACTGGAGACGCGCAACGCGATGGGCTTCAGAGCCCTCGACAATCTGGAAGCCTTTTTCGGAGGGAAAACGCCGCAAGACCTGGTAACGAACTGATCGCCGCGTTAGGCATCCCTTACCCTTAACGGGGCAAGTTTTGCCGGGCAATGAGGAAGCTGCCACCCCCCAAGCCATTGTTTTTATTTGGCTTCTCTTCTGGCAACCGCCTTGCATCTGCAAGACGGCTCACACGCCTTGAAGGGATCGTGCACAGCCGCGATGGGGAACATGGGGTATCCGAAGAGAAATTTCGACAACGGCAAGAACGTCACGCCTGCGATCATGGACGGCACCTTGCCCACCGATCCGCAAACGGAGCGTTTCCGGCGCATTCTGGGGTTGAACGGTCGCGCACAGGCCACCCGCCACCTCGTAACGCAAGCGCTTGCTTTCGCGAATGAAACCGAAAGCCGCATCGTCGCCCTCAATGAACGCATCCGTCAGCTGGAAGCGCTGGCTCATACCGATGAGCTGACCGGTCTGCTGAACAGGCGCGGCTTCAACGATGTCCTGCGCCGCAACCTGCTCAGCGCCGCCCGTTATGAAGAAGCAGGCCTCCTCGCCTATATCGATCTCGACGATTTCAAGGCCATCAACGACCGTTGCGGACATGCGACTGGCGACGAAGTGCTTAGAACCATTGGCGCTTTCCTGAGCAGAAGCATCCGGGCGACCGACTACGCCGCCCGTCTCGGCGGCGACGAATTCGCCGTTCTCTTCGTTCGCGCGGATCATCGTCCCGCACGCGAAAGAGCGCGCGAAATGGTCCGTGAAATCGGCAAGCTGAAGATTGCCTGCAAGTCGCATCGCATCTCCCTCCGCGCAAGCCTTGGTCTGGCGAGCTACAACGGCGAAACGAGCCTCGAGGGACTGATCGAACGCGCCGACCGCGCAATGTATGCGGACAAGAAGAATGGCAGCCGCGCCGCGCGGCTGACGACGCTCGGCTGACCGTTCAGGAGAGCGCTTCGCCCTTCGGTTGCTGCTGCGTAATGCAGTGGATCGAGCCGCCGCCTGCGGCGATTTCAAGCGCCGGCACCGTCACGATCTTCCGGCCCGGAAATGCCTCACTCATTACACGTGCGGCCGCTTCATCGTTCGGGTCGTCATAGATCGGCATGACAACCGCACCATTGGCGACATAAGAGTTCACATACGAGGTACACAGACGCCTTCCGTCCGGTCGCCTGAACTGTCTCTGAGGCTGCGGAATCTCCATGACCTCGAGCCGACGCCCTCGGGCATCGCGAGCAGCCTCGAGCCGCCGCTTGTTATCTTGCATCCGCATATAGTTGGGATCGTTCCTGTCGTCCGGCATATGCAGCAGCACCCGCCCCTCCCCGGCGAATGACGCGATCATGTCCACATGACCGCTCGTCTCGTCATCCTGCAATCCACGGTCGAGCCAGATGATCCGCGCGACGCCCAGCGTGAGAGCAAGCGCCTCCTCGATCTGCTGCCGCGTCATCTCGGGATTTCGGTTGTCGTTCAAAAGACATTCCTCGGTCGTCATTAGCGTGCCGTAGCCGTCGACGGAGATCGATCCGCCCTCCAGCACCATGTTGTTCGTATATTTGCGCATGCCGAGCCGGTCGAGGATAAGTCCGGCCACCGCGGCGTCGTTTTCATAGCCATGATAGGCGTTGCCCCACGCATTGAAGCGCCATTGCGAACCGGTGACGTGCCCCTTCCCGTCGATGAGAAATATGGGCCCTGAATCGCGGCACCAGCTGTCGTCGATCGGCAGGGGCACGATCTCGATATCCCGTCCGCAAGCAAGCCTGACCTGGGCCTCGTCTTCGGGACGGCACACCATGCTCACAGGCTCGAACGCGCCAATAGATCGCGCAACCTGCGCATAGGCGGCATAAGCCTGCGGCAGCCGCTCTCCCCAGACCTCCGTCCGGCTCGGCCACTGCATCCAGCATCGCTCATGCGGCTCCCATTCGGCTGGCATGAAAAAGCCGTCATCCGCCGCCGTCCGCCGTTCGCTCATGCCTTACTCTTCCCCGCTCTTTCGCAGTGTCGTGTTAGAGGTTAGGTATAACGCGACAATATGGAGCGGCAACCGCCGGAAAGGGAGAAAGCATCATGGCCGGAAAGATCGAAGCTCGCCTGAAGGAACTCGGCATCGAACTGCCCGCACCCTCTCAGCCCGCCGGCACCTATGTGCCCTTTGTCCGCGCCGGCAATCTGGTCTTCATCTCCGGCCAGGGTCCCGTCGGTCCGAAAGGCCTCGAATATCAGGGTAAGGTCGGTAAGGAGCAGGACGTCGACGCCGCAAAGGCCGCGGCGCGCCTTACCATGATCAATGTTCTCGCGCAGTTGAAGGCCGCCTGCGGCGGTGATCTCGATCGCGTTCAGCGCTGCGTCAAGCTTCTCGGCTTCGTCAACTCGACGCCTGAATTCGACCAGCAGCCCGCCGTCATCAATGGCGGCTCCGATCTTCTGGTCGAGGTATTCGGCGAAGCAGGCCGGCATGCGCGCTCCGCTGTCTCGGCCGCCTCGCTTCCCTTCCAGATGACGGTGGAAATCGAGGCGATTTTCGAGATCGCCTAGGCAGTTCCGCCTCTCTAGGATCGGGTCATGGGAGATAGTGAAGCCGCCATCATCAGGGTCGTCGATACGCTTGCCGCCGTGAATGCCGCGAGTTGGGACGCTTGCGCAAATCCGCCGGGCGAACCCTACAACCCTTTCATCTCGCACGCTTTTTTGAGCGCCCTCGAGGAAAGCGGTTCCGCCACGCGGCGGACCGGCTGGCTCCCCCAGCACCTCCTGCTTGAAGACGGAGATGGCCAGCTTTCAGGCTGCATGCCCCTCTACCTCAAGAACCATAGCCGCGGTGAATACGTGTTCGATCATGGCTGGGCCAATGCATTCGAAAATGCGGGAGGCAGCTACTATCCCAAGCTTCAGTGCTCCGTTCCCTTTACCCCGGCAACCGGACCGCGGCTGCTCGCTGCAAACACGCCGGCACGAGAAGCCATCGAAGACACCCTGATCGCCGGAGCCGTTGAAGTTGTGAAGCGTATGAATGTTTCCTCGCTTCACCTCACCTTCCTGCCGGAGCGTCAATGGACAAGATTGGGAACAATCGGCCTGTTGCAGCGGACCGATCAGCAATTCCATTGGCATAATCGGGGATATGACCGCTTCGAGGATTTTCTGGCGGATTTGTCATCACGCAAGCGCAAGATGATCCGCAAGGAACGCGAACGCGCCAGGGAAAACGGCATCGCCGTCGAATGGGTGACCGGAAGCGACCTCACCGAAGATCACTGGGACGCCTTCTTTTCCTTCTACATGGACACCGGAGCGCGCAAGTGGGGCTCTCCCTACCTCACACGGGAATTTTTCAGTCTCGTTGGCGAGCGCATGGCAGAGGATACGCTCCTCGTCATGGCGCGGCGGGACGGCAGGCTGATCGCAGGTGCCCTGAACTTCATCGGTGGAGACGCTCTTTATGGACGCAATTGGGGCGCCATTGAGCACCACCCCTTCCTCCACTTCGAGTGCTGCTACTACCAGGCCATAGAATTTGCAATTGAAAGGCGCCTTGCCCGGGTCGAGGCGGGCGCCCAGGGCGAGCACAAGCTCGCCCGCGGCTATGTGCCGTCGCGCACCTATAGCGCTCACTGGATCGCAAATACATCATTCCGGGAGGCGGTGGCGGAGTACCTTTCCCGGGAACGGCAATATGTAGATCGGGATATCGCGATACTTGGCGAATACGCCCCCTTCCGGCACGATGCAAACAAGGAAGAACATCAGGAGGACGATTTCTGACCGTGGCCTACGATCAAGACAATATCTTTGCGAAAATCCTTCGCGGCGACGCTCCCTGCTTCAAGGTCTATGAAGACGACATGACGCTTTCCTTCATGGACGTCATGCCGCAGGCCGAGGGTCACACGCTCGTCATCCCGAAGTTTCCGGCGGAAAACCTTTTCGATCTCGATCCGGAATATGTCGCCGCAATGGCGAAGACGGTGCAGCGTGTCGCACCTGCCGTCAAAAAGGCTTTCGACGTTCCCGGCATTCTGATCGCTCAGTTGAACGGCTCGGCGGCAGGCCAGACGGTCTTCCACATCCATACGCATATCATTCCGCGCACCAACGGCATCGACCTCAAACTGCATGCGCGCGAAATGGCCGATTTCAAGGAACTTGAGAAGCACGCTGAAAAAATAAAGGCGCTTATCGCCTGACGGGGGAGCGCGGGCCAACGCTGCGGGGAGGCAGCGCACCCGCCCAGGGGAGGAAAATAATGAAATTTGCAAGAAACGCGGCGGCAGCCGCCACCATTCTCGTCGTCATGTCCGCTTGTTCCGATGACTACACTCAGGAAGCCGTGACCGAACCGTCACCCTTTCACGGCATACATGGCATCACCGTCACAAAAGAAGGAAATATCCTCGCGGGGAGCGTTGTCGGCCGCGCGATATATGAGGTCGACCGCGATACGGGCGAGACAAGCATCTTTGAAGGTCCTCCGGAAGGCATGGCGGACGATCTTGAAGAAGGGCCGGACGGCACGCTGGCATGGACAGCCTTCCTCGATGGCAAGGTCTATGCGCGGAAGCCCGATGGCACGCTACTGACGCTCGCCAGCGGGCTGCCCGGCCTTAATTCGCTCGCCTGGACCGATGACGGGCGTCTTTTCGCGACGCAGGTCTTCCTGGGTGACGCGCTTTATGAACTTGATCCAAGCGGCGAAAATCCGCCCCGCAAGATCATGTCCGGCATGGGTGGCCTCAATGGCTTCGATTTCGGCCCTGACGGAAAACTTTACGGCCCCCTGTGGTTCAAGAAGCAGATCGCCCGGGTCGATGTCGATACGGCGTCACTGGAAGTCGTCGCCGAAGGCTTCGCAACACCGGCCGCGGTCAACTTCACCTCAAAGGGCGACCTCTACGCAGTCGACACCGAAGCCGGTAGAGTGTACCGCGTGAATACGGACAACGGAGAAAAAACGCTTGTCGCTGAGGTAGCCCCCGCAATCGACAATCTTGCCTTCGACAGTGAGGATAACCTCTACATCACCAACATGGCGGACAATGCCGTGATCGCCGTCGATACGGAAAATGGGGAGACGGAAACTCTCGTTTCGGGCCCACTGGCGGTGGCAGGCGATATCGCAATAAGCGGGGACGGCGATCTCTACGTTGCCGACCTCTTCGCGATCCGCAAGGTAAACCCGGCGGACGGAAAGATCGATGAAGTCGCCCGCGTATGGTCATCCAGAATCGACTACCCGCTCGGCATCTCCGTGCAAAACGGCAAGGTCGCTGTTGCCGCACTGACCGCTGGCGCGGTTCAGGTTTTCGATACAACCGGCATCGGCTCTTCCGAACCTCATCACGGTTTCACCACGCCCGTCGACGCCCTCGTCCTTTCCGACGGCAGCGTCATCATCTCCGAATATGCGCGCGGCGCGCTGGTGCGCGTGGCAAATGATGACTGGGATAACCGCATCGATCTGGCGACCGGTTTAAGCGGTCCGGCCATGCTGATGCCCGGCGACGAAAGCACGGTCTATGTAAGCGAAAATCTCGGCGGCCGAATTACAAGCGTGAACATTCAGACCGGGGAAAAGTCCGTCGTCATCGACGATCTGGCCACCCCGGAAGGGTTCGACATTGGAAGCGACGGGCGATTTGTAATTGCCGAAGTCGGAGCCAAACGGATCACGGCTGTTGACCCGGCGACAGGCGAGAGGGAAATCATCGCTGCTCGGCTCCCCATCGGGCTTGAAGCGCCCGAAAATGCCCCACCCATCTTCATTCCTACCGGTGTTGTCATCGCAGAGAACGGTGACATCCTCTATTCCTCGGATATTGACGTCCGCATTTACCGACTGAAGAAAGGTTGAACTGCTGTCATGTGGAACATAATCGCAGTGCTGTCCGGATTGCTTACCGGCCCCGAAGCTTACGCCGTGACCGATGCAGGCATTTTCAAGAGCGAGGAAAGCTGCAAGGCAGCCATCACGGAAGCCGTTAATTCCAAGCTCGACGAGGAAACGAAGGCGCAATACGAAGGCGGCTACAGGCAATTCGTCTGTGTCCGTATTCACGGCGCGGAAATGCTCGACAGCGCCGAATAAACCGCGACCCATAAAAAAACACCGCCCGGCGTGTGCCGGGCGGCGTTTCGATTTGCGGTCAGCGCTTCTAGCCCATATGGAAGGCGACGAACTTGTTGCCATCCAGATCGCGGAAGTAGCCGCCATAGAAGGTCTCGCCGCGAAGGCCCGGCGCTCCCTCGTCCTTCCCGCCAAGGCTGAGCGCTTTCGCATGCATCTTGTCGACATTCTCGCGAGAGCCCACCGCCAGGGCCACCATAGTGCCATTGCCGAACGTCGCCTTGTTACCGTCATGCGGCTTCGTGACGGCAAGCATCGGCCCGCCATTGCTCCAGCCGACGAAGCGCCCTGGGTCCGACATCGCCTTCTTGGCACCAATTACGGACAGCAGTTCGTCATAGAATGCCACGGCACGATCGAGATCGTTCGTACCGACCATCACATATCCAATCATGTCTCTCTAGCTCCCTGATACTTGTTGTTTGTTGCACGCAAAAAGGACGGCCGGAAAATCCTTTGTTCCGACCGCCCTTTGTCTTTTATCCCCGCATTCTTGCGAGGCTCATATCATTCTACCAGCAAAGGCACCTTTGGCACCGTACCACCGCCTGAGCCACCCGAACCGTCACGCGGCTTCTTCGTACGAGGCTTCTTCGGCCCACCACCGCTGGGACTGCGCGGGTGCGCCGGCTCGATATCGAAGGACAGAGCATCGCCCGACACTTCGACGCGGACATGTCCGCCCTTCACCAGCTTCCCGAAGAGAACTTCGTCCGCCAGAGGCTTCTTGATATTTTCCTGGATAACGCGAGCAAGCGGCCGAGCGCCCATCTGCTCGTCATATCCACGTTCGGCAAGCCAACTATTGGCCTCCGGTGTCAGTTCGATCGTGACGTGGCGGTCTGCAAGCTGAGCCTCCAACTGCAGCACGAACTTCTCGACAACCTGCGCGATGACATCCTCCGGCAGATGGCCGAAGGGAATAACGGCATCGAGACGATTGCGGAATTCCGGCGTGAAGAGCCGCTTGATGGCGTCTTCGTCATCGCCCACACGCTTCTTTTGAGCGAAGCCTATCGTCGGCTTCGCCATGTCCGCAGCCCCTGCATTCGTGGTCATGATGAGAACCACATTACGGAAGTCGATCTTCTTGCCGTTATGGTCCGTCAGCTTGCCGTGATCCATGACCTGCAACAGGATGTTGAAGAGGTCCGGATGCGCCTTCTCGATCTCGTCCAGAAGCAATACGCAATGCGGATGCTGATCGACGCCATCGGTCAGAAGACCGCCTTGATCGAAACCCACATAGCCGGGCGGAGCGCCAATGAGCCGCGAGACCGTATGCCGCTCCATATACTCCGACATATCGAAACGGAGCATCTCAACGCCGAGAACCGACGCAAGTTGACGCGCGACTTCCGTCTTGCCGACGCCCGTCGGACCTGAGAAGAGATAGCACCCGATGGGCTTCTCCGCTTCGCGCAGACCGGCACGCGCCAGCTTGATCGCTGCGGCAAGAGCATCGATGGCAGCATCCTGACCGAACACGACACGTTTCAGCTCGGTATCGAGATCCTTGAGCTTTTCCGTATCGCTCTTCGAGACCGACTTGGGCGGAATGCGGGCCATCGTGGCGATCACAGCTTCGATTTCGGCGACGCCGATCGTTTTCTTGCGGCGAGATTCCGCAAGGAGCATTTGCGATGCGCCCGCCTCGTCGATCACATCGATCGCCTTATCGGGAAGCTTCCGGTCATGCATGTATTTCGCGGAGAGTTCGACAGCCGCCTTCACCGCGTCGTTGGTGTAGCGAACCTTGTGGAACTCTTCGAAATAAGGCTTGAGCCCCTTCAGTATCTTCACCGAGTCCGGCACCGAAGGTTCGACCACGTCGATCTTCTGGAAGCGGCGAACAAGGGCCCGGTCCTTCTCGAAATGCTGGCGATATTCCTTGTAGGTCGTCGACCCGATGCAGCGCACCGAACCGCTTGCCAGCGCAGGCTTCAGCAGATTGGACGCATCCATTGCGCCACCGCTCGTTGCGCCCGCACCGATAACCGTGTGAATTTCGTCGATGAACATGATCGCACCGGGATAGGCTTCGATCTCCTTGATCACTGCCTTGATGCGTTCCTCGAAGTCACCGCGATACCGCGTGCCCGCGAGAAGCGTACCCATGTCGAGCGAGAAGATGGTCGCTTCCTTGAGAACGTCGGGCACCTCGCCTTTCACGATACGACGCGCAAGTCCCTCGGCAATTGCCGTCTTGCCGACGCCGGGATCGCCGACGAAGAGCGGATTGTTCTTGGACCGGCGGCAAAGTATCTGAATGGTGCGTTCGACTTCGCGCTCGCGCCCGATAAGCGGATCGATCTTTCCCTGCTTCGCCTTCTCGTTGAGATTCACGCAGTAATTGTCGAGCGCCTCGGTCGTTCGCTCCTTGCCGCGACCACGCTCGCCAGCCTCGGCCTCTTCCTGTGCACCTCGAACAGGACGCGTTTCGCTCATATCGCTGCGTTTCGCGATGCCGTGACTGATATAGTTCACCGCGTCATAGCGCGTCATGTCCTGCTCCTGCAGGAAATACGCGGCGTGGCTTTCGCGCTCCGCAAACATTGCGACAAGCACATTGGCTCCCGTCACTTCTTCCCTGCCGGAAGACTGCACATGGATGACGGCACGCTGGATAACTCTCTGGAAACCGGCCGTCGGCTTGGAGTCCTCGCCATTCTCGACCACGAGGCTCGAAAGCTCGTTATCGACGTAATTGACGAGCTGCTGCCGGAGCAGATCCATATCGACATTACATGCCCGCATCACAGCGGCTGCATCGCTGTCATCCATCAGGGAAAGCAGGAGATGTTCGAGCGTGGCGTATTCATGGTTACGCTCATTGGCGAGCGCCAGCGCGCGATGAAGCCCCTCCTCCAGGTTACGTGAAAACGTCGGCACTCCGAACCTTCCCTTCTGCTGAACTTGGGTACAGCCTGAACGCGCTACTAATCTCTCTCCATCGTACATTGCAGCGGATGCTGGTGCTGGCGCGCGAAATCCATCACCTGCGTAACTTTCGTTTCCGCCACTTCATACGTGTACAAACCGCACACGCCCACGCCGTGCTGATGGACGTGGAGCATTATCAATGTGGCCTCCTCTCGCCCCTTGTTGAAAAAGTGCTCCAGAACATGAACGACGAATTCCATCGGGGTGTAATCGTCGTTAAGCAGCAACACCTTGTAGAGCGAGGGCTTTTTGGTTTTTGGCTTCGTCTTCGTGATGACGCCGGTGCCTGCGCCTCCGTCTTCATCACCGCGCCGCCTGTCGTCGGACATACCCCATTCCTGCCGAAATCTTGCCTGCCGCGGTCTTTCAACCTGACGACAGTAACTCTGAAACCTTCAACTCTTTGATAGATAGTCGACCATATCGAAAATCAAAGATCATCCTTATCCTAGCCAGATTCGAGCCCCTGCCGAGAGGGCTTGCGTAAGGCGCCGGCACGCTGCAACCGTGCCCCCTGAAACGCCCGGTCACCTGCCTGTCTCGTGCATGGCGAACTTGCGCGGGCGCGCCACGAAATCGCGCCACAGAACTGCCCTGACCGACAAAAACTCGTCCGACGCCCGTTTAGCTTGAGAGACAGAAGCCGGTTAACGAAATATTAACCCTGTTAATAAATTGGTAATACACATTTCTTATGTTCGAAAGCTGTCGTAAGCGCTCAAGATTCCTAGGGTTTTTGTAAATTTTCTGGCCCAGGGGTCTTCGCAAACTGTGGTTCTGCCGCTACAGTTTTTGGGGATAAGTTTCCGGGGGCGCGTTCGGGCAGGACGCGCCGGCAAGAGGGGTCAAGTGACATGCAGGGGCCTGCGCTCACGAGTAATGCGCGCAAAACCTCCAATGTGAAGGGGCAGACCCTGCGCCTGTTGGCGTTGGGACTTTTGGCTGCCTTTGCTTGGGCTTTGGCGCAGCCGGTTCACGCAGCGACGCCGCCGACGGCATCGCTCGTCATGGACGCCCACTCCGGGAAAATACTCTATTCACGCAATGCCGACGAATACCGCTATCCGGCATCCCTCACCAAGGTAATGACGCTTTACCTCCTGTTTGAAGGACTGGAAGCTAAAAAGTTCACTCTGAAATCCCGCATCACCATGACCCCCCGCGGAGCGGGAATGCCGCCTTCGAAACTGGGTCTTAGGGCCGGGCAGACGATCAGCGTCGAGGATGCGATCCTCGCGCTCGTAACGCGTTCAGCCAATGATGTCGCCTCGGCGGTTGGAGCCTTCCTTGCGGGGACAGAAGACGATTTCGCCGTGAAGATGACGAAAAAAGCGCACGAACTCGGCATGTCGCGCACCACCTACAAGAATGCTTCGGGGCTGCCGAATAGCGCTCAGAAGACCACCGCGCGCGATCAAGCCAAGCTGGCGAAGCGTATTCGCGAGGATTTCCCTCAATATTACCACTACTTCAGCACGGAATATTTCGTCTGGGGAAAGTCCCGCATTCGCAATCACAACCATCTTCTTGGCAAATATGAAGGCACGACGGGCCTGAAAACCGGCTACACCAATGCCTCGGGATTTAACCTGACGGCCACGGTAGAACGGGACGACAAGTTTCTCATCGGTGTCGTAATGGGCGGCAAAAAGGCCAAGCTCCGCGACGCCCAGATGGTGGAAATCCTCGACAAGGCGTTTCCTCGCGCAGTGGCCATGAAGGGCGGCAATACGCTTATGGCTGCCGCCGCCCCTCCTCCAACTCCCATTCTCCGTCCAGTTGGACTCGTGAACGACAATGATCGCTCCGAACTACTGCAGCTCGCTTCTTCGATTGAAGATGAGCGAGCCCCCGACGAGGAGACCTATGCTGCAAATGGGTGGACCGCAGAGCCTCCAGCCGCCGTGGAGACGGCCGCCCTGCCCGTTGCCGCGCCTGAGAGCTCGCAAAAGCAGGGGGCTTCGGCGGCCCCTGTTGACAGCGTAACAGCCTATGCCGTTGCGGCACTGCGCACGGCCGAAGGCCCGGTGCGTAAGGCCGGAAGAGAAATTGGCAACTTCCTTGTTGCTCCTGCCAACGCTGCAATCAGCCCCGATGCGGCTGCTAACCCGTTGCTTCGGACCGCTGCCAACGATCCGGCCCGGCGCGAGCCGCCAGCGGCGCAATCCTGGCGGGAAGGCGATCCTTTGATCCCTGAGGGCACCTGGATCATCCAGATTGGCGCTTATGCCGAGCAGTCGGACGCCGTTGACAGCATCCGCAAGGCGATGCGGGCAGCGCCATCCGAGCTAGGAGATGCCGTCCCTGTTACGGTGCCTGTAAAGACGGCCGACAACCGGACCCTCTATCGCTCGCGCTTCGGCGGCTTCGAAGGTGAGACGGCGGCACGAAATGCCTGCGGCCGCCTCGCCCGGGAAGCGATCCAGTGCATCCCTATTCCGCCAGCAAATTGGGCTCTTCCGCAGGCTGGCGAGAGCAAGGAGAAGCGGCGAGGCTAAGGGAGCCTGGGTTTTCTCTCAAGCCACCACAGGCAGATTGAGCGCTTCGGCGAGGGCACGCACCTCCGCTCGTGCCGCGACATGCGACATGGACATCTGCGTGTCGACCCCTTCTTCTCTGAGGTCGAGAAGCGTAAGTCCTGACGGAAACATCTCTCGAAAGATCACACGCTCGCCAAAACCCGGCCCCGTCCGGAAACCTATCCGTCGCGCAAGCGTTTCGAGCACGGCTTCCACTCGACGCTTGTTCTTCGCATCCACATGCGACAGCCGGTTGCGGACGACGATCCAGTCGATCTCTCCGCCGTCCGAAACCGCTCGCCGTTTGCGGCACTCCCACACCATCTCGCTGTAAACGCTGGGGCCCAGGACCTTGTAGCTCTGCGGATCGACACGGCCCAGCAGATCGAAATCCACGAAACTGTCGTTCATCGGCGTTATGAGAGTGTCTGCATGAGCATGCCCCAGGCGCGACAGATTGTTGTCGCTGCCCGGACAATCGATCACCAGATAATCATTGGCCGATGAAAGCCGGGATATGGTCCCGGCAAGCTCGGCTTCCTCGGCCGCATTGGCCTCCGATACAGTTCCGAGGGTCGATCGCACGATGACGGCATGGTCCGGCATGACCAGATTGACATTCGCCGCGTCGGCCCAGGCTTTCCTGTTTTCAACATACCGCGTCAATGAACGCTGCCGCCCATCCAGGTCGATCGAGCCAACACGATATCCCGCATGCAAGAGATGCGCGATGATGTGCATGGCAGTGGTCGTCTTGCCCGACCCGCCCTTTTCATTGCCCAGCACGATTATATGAGCAGGCTTCATTGCCCGCATTTCGTCCGACATTAAACCCCGCCCAATCCCGAAAACACCGAAACCACAGTCGAATCGCGCGGAGTTTGGGAGCTCCCGGGAAAGGCGTCAACTTGGGCGGCTCGATGCCCCTTGCGGCCTCCCCCATCTCTGCGGCTACACTTGAAATACTTGCAGTGGCGGGGACGCTGACGAGTTTGCAGCCCCTCATCTCCTTGGCAACAAATCCGGGATACTCCGAATGAATGGCATGCTCACCCTCGACCAGCTTTCCGACCTCGTTTCGTCCGGCGAAATCGACACAGTCGTTATGGCCATGCCGGACATGCAGGGCCGTCTGGTTGGCAAGAGGATGGCGGCCCCATTCTTTCTCGATACCGGCGTTCACGAAACACACGCCTGCAACTACCTCCTCACGGTCGACACGGACATGGAGCCGGTCCCGGGCTACAAAGCAGCCAGCTGGGCCCAGGGCTATGGCGACTTTGCACTGAAGCCGGATATTGCAACCCTCAGGCGTGTTCCCTGGCTTCCGGGTACCGCCATCGTGATCTGCGATACCGTGGATCATCACGGCGAGGACATTCCGCACGCACCGCGATCCATCCTGAAAAAGCAGCTGAAGCGCCTTGCGGCCATAAAGATGAAAGCCTTCATGGCTTCGGAACTGGAATTCTATCTGTTCGACGAAACCTATGAGAGCGCCCACGAGAAGAACTACCGGAACCTGAAAAGTCCCAATTGGTACATTGAGGACTACCATGTCTTTGCGACCAGCAAGGAAGAAGGGATCATGCGGGCGATCCGCAACGGACTCGAAGGAGCGGGCATTCCAGTCGAAAACTCCAAGGGTGAATGGGGACCCGGCCAGGAAGAAATCAACGTCCGGTACGCTGAGGCTCTGGAAATGGCGGATCGCCATACGCTCCTGAAAAATGGCATCAAGGAGATAGCCTGGCTGCACGGCAAGGCCGTAACCTTCATGGCCAAGTGGAACTACGAGTTGGCCGGATCTTCGTGCCATATCCATATGTCGCTCTGGGACGAAAAGGCAAAGCAGGCTCACTTCTTCGATAAGGCAGCCGAACCGTATGGCATGTCCGAACTTTGCCAGAACTTCCTCGCTGGCCAGCTACGTCACGCCCATGAGATGACATATTTCCTCGCACCGCAGGTGAACTCCTACAAGCGCTTCGTAAACGGGTCTTTTGCTCCCACCAACATCGTCTGGTCGAATGACAATCGTACGGCAGGCTTCAGGATGTGCGGCCGCGAAAAAAGTCTCCGTATCGAATGCCGCATTGGCGGAGCGGATCTCAATCCCTACCTCGCCTATGCTGCACTCCTTGCCACTGGTCTGCAGGGTGTTGAGCAAAAGTTGAGCCTCGAACCTGAGTTTACGGGCGATGCCTATGGCAGCGCGGGCGTCCCTTCTCTCCCCAAGAGCCTTCGCGATGCTCTGTCGTCCCTGGAAAGGTCGGAGACGCTCCGGTCCGCTCTCGGCGAGGACGTGATCGAGCACTATCTCCACACCGGGCGCTGGGAGCAGATGGAATACGAACGTCGGGTGACCGACTGGGAACTTATGAGAGGCTTCGAGCGCGGATGAGCGAGACCCTGAAAGTCATATCTCCGGTCGACGGTAGCACTTACGTCGAACGTCCACTCGCCACCTGGGAGGAAATCGACGGCGCCCTCTCAGCCGCGAAAGCAGCACAGGCCGCATGGAAGTACATTCCGGTCGCGGAGCGCGCGGCGTTATGCCTTCGCTTCGTCGAGGCGTTCCTTGCCATGAAGGATGAGATTGTCCCCGAACTTGCCTGGCAGATGGGGCGGCCCGTTGCCTATGGCGCGGGCGAATTGAAGGGATTTGAGGAACGCGCGCGCTACATGATCGCTATCGCCGGGGACGCTCTGGCGGATATCGATGCAGGCCCGAAGGAAGGGTTTAGGCGTTGGGTGCGCCGGGAGCCCGTCGGCACGGTGCTCGCCATCGCCGCCTGGAATTACCCTTACCTGATCGCCGTGAACTCGGTCATCCCGGCTCTTATGGCCGGCAATTCAGTGATCCTCAAACATTCCGGCCAGACTCCGCTCTGCGCGGAACGCTTTGCAGCGGCATTCGCGAGAGCCGGCGCACCGGATGGTCTTTTCCAGATCGCGCATATGAGTCACGAAATGACGGAACGCACGATCGGGGACCCACGCACAGATCAGGTCATGTTCACAGGCTCTGTAGCCGGCGGCCACGCTGTCGTGAAGGCTGCTTCCAACCGTTTCATCGGCATCGGTCTTGAACTTGGCGGCAAAGACCCCGCCTATGTCCGCGCCGACGCGAACCTTCCCTTCGCCGTCGAAAACCTCGTGGATGGTGCCTATTTCAATTCCGGCCAGTCTTGCTGCGGCAAGGAACGCCTGTATGTCCACGCCGACGTCTACGACGAATTCGTCGAGGGTTTTGTCGACCTGACGAAGAAATACAAGCTGGGCGATCCTCTCGACCCGGAGACGACCATCGGCCCGATGGTGCGCGCTTCTGCCGCCCAATTCGTACGCGGGCAGATCGAGCAGGCCAAGCGCGCCGGCGCCCGGGCGCTCGTCGGAGAAGCCCAGTTTCCCGCATCGAAGGAAGGCACGCCGTATCTGGGCCCGGAAGTCCTGGTCGACGTGAACCATCAGATGGACGTGATGCGGGAAGAAACGTTCGGTCCCGTCATCGGCATCATGAAGGTCTCCTCCGACGAGGAAGCGATCCAGCTCATGAATGACAGCCCCTATGGGCTCACGGCCTCCGTCTGGACGGAGGATGAAGAGGTGGGCGAAAAGATCGGCGAGCAGATCGACACCGGGACCTTCTTCCTCAATCGCTGCGACTATCTCGACCCAGCTCTCGCCTGGACCGGCGTCAAGGATACCGGCCGCGGCGCAACGCTCTCGCGCGTCGGCTATGAGTTTGTCACCCGGCCGAAGAGCTATCACCTGAGAACCAAAACAAAATGATCGACACTTATCCAAGCCTGAACGGCAATTGGAACTTCCCGACAAAGATGCGCTTCGGTCCCGGACGCATCGCGGAGCTTGCAGATGCCTGCTCGGCTGCAGGGATCAACCGCCCACTTCTTGTGACGGACCCCGGCCTGAAACCGCTCCCCATGATCGCGGAAGCACTCGCCCTTCTTGAAAAGAACGGTATACCGCCTGCCCTTTTCTCGGATGTGCACCCCAATCCCGTCGGCTCGGATGTCGAAGCCGGCCTCAAAGTCTTCCGCGGGAACAAGCATGACGGCGTAATCGTCGTTGGCGGCGGCAGCGCCATGGACGCAGGCAAGGCCATAGCCTTCATGTCCGGGCAGACGAGATCGATGTGGGATTATGAAGACCGGGAAGACTGGTGGACGCGCGCGGACCCCAAGGGCATAGCGCCGGTGATCGCGATTCCTACAACGGCAGGCACTGGCTCGGAAGTCGGTCGCGCCGCCGTCATCACCGATGAAAGCGACCACACCAAGAAAATTATCTTCCACCCCAAGATGATGCCGGTCGACGTGATCTGCGATCCGGAACTGACCGTCGGCCTGCCACCTCACATTACCGCGGCAACAGGCATGGACGCCCTGTCGCACAACCTCGAAGCCTTCTGCTCACCCTTCTGGCACCCGCTCGCGCAAGGTGTGGCGCTCGAAGGCATGAGGCTCGTCAGGGACTGGCTTCCGGAAGCGACGAAACACGGCAGCAATGTTGAGGCACGCGCCTTCATGCTGGCTGCTTCTTCCATGGGAGCGACCGCCTTCCAGAAGGGGCTGGGGTCGATGCATGCCATGAGCCACCCTTGTTCCTCGCTCCGGGGGACGCATCACGGCCTGACCAATGCCGTGGTGATGCCCTACGTCCTGATGCACAACAAGGCGGCAGTCGAAGAAAAACTCACCGCCGCAGCGCGCTACCTTGGCTTGAAGGACCAGAGCTTCTCGGGCTTTGTCGATTGGGTTCTGGCATTGCGCGAGGAGGTAGGCATTCCGCACACGCTGAAAGAAATCGGCGTCGACACGGATATCATTCCCGAGGCTGCTGCCATGGCGTTGGAAGATCCTTCCAATGGCGGCAATCCGGTCCCGATGAGCGTGGCAGCTTACGAAGCTCTCTATGCCAATGCGATTGAGGGCCGTCTCGCCTGAGACTATTTCGGCTGACCGGGAACCCAGTTGCCCTCGCCATCATAGTGACCGGGGATATAACCCTTCGATCCCTGCGACGGTGATACAGGCGGAATGGGGGCACCCTCGCGCATCTGCGGCCTCACCCACCCGCCATATTCACTTTTATGGCCGGGAATGAAGCTCTTGCGAGGCTCCGGTTTCGCCACAGGATTGTCTATCGTCTCGAGAGGCGGAGCTTCCGGAGACGTAGGCCCACGTGCCAATGCCGGAGCAGCCACAAGCAACGCAAGGATGATCGGAAAAATACGTTCCATGACAGGGATATAGGTCTCCCAGCGAGGAATACGAGCGCAATTGATGTCTCCCGCCTGCGCCGCTATCTTCCGCGCGGTTTTCCGAAGGAGACAGCCAATGCCGCTCGATACCACGAGCTACGAAATTCCCGTTGCGCGCAGTGCCGCCGATCTCCGCGAGGCCGTCACCGCCTGGCGCGAGGACGGACATACCGTTGCCCTGGTGCCGACCATGGGGGCCCTGCACGCGGGACACATCTCGCTGGTGGAACTCGCAAAACAGAAAGCCGATCGCGTCATCGTCTCGATCTTCGTGAATCCGACACAGTTTGCGCCGAACGAGGATTTCTCCGCTTATCCCCGCACGGAAGCCGCCGACGCGGAAAAGCTCGAGGGCAAGGCCAATCTGATCTTCGCGCCGGATGCAGCGGACATGTATCCGGATGGCTTCTCGACCACCGTTTCGCTGACCGGCGTGACCGAACCGCTCGAGGGTACCTTCCGCCCCACACATTTTGCGGGTGTCGCAACCGTCGTCGCAAAGCTCATCCTGCGGGCCATGCCGGACATTGCGATCTTCGGCGAAAAGGATTGGCAACAACTCATGGTCATCCGCCGCATGGTGACGGATCTCGATATCCCCGTCGAAATTCTCGGCGGCCCGATCATGCGCGAGGCAGATGGCCTCGCCATGTCATCGCGCAATGTCTACCTTTCGCCGGAAGAGCGGAAAGCAGCAGGACAGCTCAACATCATTCTTCGCGAAACGGCGGAAAGCGTCGCAAAGGGCACACCTATTTCAAAGGCGACGGCAGAAGGCGGGAAGCGCATTCTGGCGCTCGGCTTCGACAAGCTCGACTACCTGGAAATTCGCGATGCAGCTTCGCTTTCAGCCTACGCGGACGACAAACCGACAAGTCCTGCCCGCATCCTGGTCGCTGCGAAGATCGGCAAGACCCGCCTCATCGACAACATGCCGGTCTGAGCCGGGGCTTCAAAGATAGGTCTTGAACCACTCTCGCTGCGCGGGCGCGGACATCTTGAACATCTCCCCCGTATAGGCTTCGAAATGCCCGCAGGGAAGCTGCAGGAACTTCTTCGGTTCCAGCGCCTCCTCAAACGTGCGCGCGGTCATGTCGTAAGGTGTGAGGTGATCCCCAAGCGCGGCAACGAGAAGCAGCGGCGTCGGCGAGATGCGCGAAACGTAGATGCCCGGCTCGTATTCCGTGAAAAGCTCGACCGATTGCAACGTCACGTCGTTTTCCCACTTGGTCGAGTGCGACTTAGTGAACTCCGTGAAGAACTCATAGGTATCTGCGGTCGGCAGCGCGCAGGGCTCGCCCTCGGGCGCTGTCACCGGAATGCGTGCGGGCGCCTCGCCGTGCATCCGCACCGCGCGATCTGCCTCAAAACCCGCTCGAAGAGCCTTCCAGTGATCGCCGCGGATGAGCCGCCGCGCGGATTCCAGTCCGGCGACCAGCGGCACCTGCGAAACCACGCATTTAACGCGCCGGTCGATCGCGCCGACGACAAGCACATGGCCGCCCGAATAACTCGAACCCCAAATGCCAATGCGATCTGGATCGACCTCGTTCATGGTCTGTGCGTGGGTGATGGCATCGCGATAGCCGTCGATCTGTTCTCGCGGATCGAGGTGGCCGCGCGGGCCTCCGTCGCTCGCGCCGCAGTTGCGGTGATCGTAGACGAGCGAGGATATCCCCTCCTCAGCGAAGAATTCCGCGAAGTCGTCGAGATACATTTCCTTCACGGCTGAAAAGCCGTGAGCCATGACGACTGTAGGCGAGGGCCCCTTCGTTCCTTTGCCCTGGTAGAACCAGCCGCGAAGCGTGACCCCGTCCTCGGTCTTGAATTCGATATCTCGCCGCATGGGCCGTCCCCTCTTCGTGTTTTCTCAACACCAGCACGGGAGCACGATCCTGTCACCCGTCCATTCGGGCGGGTTAGATGAGCCCCAGCTCTTCCAGCTCCCGGCGCATCTCCTCGGGCATGTCATCCTCCGCCTCGCCCTTTTTCACGTCGGGTGGGGCGTCCTTCGCTTCCAGATAGCGCCAGCCTTGAAAGGGCCGGCGTTCCTGCCGCCGCGTCGGCACTATTTCCTTGTCGAGTACGAGGCGACAACGGCCAATGCCTTCATTATCCGTAAAGGGCTCGATACCGATGAGCTTCTGCCGGCAGCGAATGACACCTTTCATCACCCAGTAAAGCGAGCCGCCCGCGAGCAGTTCGTCTGTCCGCTTCGGCGTCATCCTGGTTACATGCGCCAGCACCTGCGGCTGCTTCAGCTTTTTCTTTTCCTTCAGCCGCTCTGCCTGCCACCCGGCAAGATCCGCGATGTCGTCCGCCCCGACGCAAAGTTTGACGAGATGAACCGTCAAGCCTCTCCCTCCTCGAAGGTAACGAGCACGGCGCCACCCTCGACCTGATCCCCTTCGCCCACGCGAACTTCCGCAACAATGGAGTCCGCTCCGGCAACCAGTGTCTGTTCCATCTTCATCGCTTCCATCACGACGAGCGCCGCGCCTTTCCGCACTTTTGCACCGGGCTCGGCGAGAACCTGAACAATCTTGCCGGGCATAGGCGCCTTCATAGCGCCCGTATCGGCATCCGAGACGACATCGACATCCATCGGATCGACGATCTCGAACTCGGTGGCGGCGCCATCGTGAATGAGGATAAAACCCCTTCCCTTCGGCACACAAGAAGCGGTCAAACGGACCCCGTCGACTGTGGCGGTCAGAACGCCATCGCCATTCATGATGGCGGACGCGACAATATCCTCACCCTCGTCGCGAACGCCGGAAATGCGCCAACACTCGCCCTCCGGCGTTACCTTCAGCGAAACCTCTTCGCCGGCTACGATGAACCTAAGCACTTCGCTGCGGCTTCCGCCGAGAACCCAGCTGTCGCTCGCAGCCCAGGGCGAGTGTGGTTCGTCGCTTTTCTCCTGAGCCTGCTCAAGTTCCACCTTGCGCATGAGCATTTGTACTGCAACGCCAAGCGCCAGAAGGCGCGGGTCCACCGCACCCGTTGGAACCAGTGCATCGAGATGGCGATCGATGAAACCGGTATCGATATCCCCGGCCATGAAGGCTTCGTGGCCCATGGCGGCGGCAAGAAAGGCAAGGTTTGTCTTCGGCCCCGCCACTTCCATGCGCGAAAGAAATCCCCTGAGGGTACGGAGCGCCACCAGCCGCGTCTCGCCATGCGCGATGATCTTGCCAATCATGGGGTCATAGAACATCGTGACGTCGTCACCCTCGCGCACACCCATATCGGTGCGGACATGAGGCATGTTCGCAGGCGCGCGTAGCCTGAGAAGCTGGCCGGTCGAGGGAAAGAACTTCTTCGCGGGATCCTCCGCATAGAGACGCACCTCGACAGCGTGACCCTTCAGCGGAACTTCGTCCTGCGCCAACGGCAGATGCTCGCCCGCCGCAACGCGGAGCTGCCATTCGACCAGATCTTGTCCTGTAATCGCTTCCGTCACCGGGTGCTCGACCTGCAGCCGGGTGTTCATCTCCATGAACCAGAAGCCATCGGCTTTGAGCCCCTGAGAGGCGTCGGCAATGAATTCGACCGTACCTGCGCCGCGATAGCCGATGGCCTTTGCGGCAGCGACCGCCGCCTCGCCCATGGCCTTTCGCATTTCTTCGGGCATTCCGGGCGCAGGTGCTTCCTCGATCACCTTCTGGTGGCGCCGCTGAAGCGAGCAGTCACGCTCGTAGAGCGACACGGCGTTCCCATGACTGTCCGCGAAAACCTGGATCTCGATATGCCGCGGGCGCGCCACATATTTCTCGACCAACACACGTTCATCGCCAAAGGCGGACCCCGCCTCGCGCTGCGCGCTCTTGAGCTCCTTCGCGAAATCGGCAGGATCGTCGACACGGCGCATGCCCTTGCCGCCACCGCCCGCCACTGCCTTGATGAGCACGGGGTAGCCGATGCGCTCCGCCTGCTCGCCGAGAAAATCTGCATGCTGGTTATCCCCGTGATAGCCGGGAACCACAGGCACGCCCGCCTTCTCCATGAGCGCCTTGGCTGCGTCTTTCAGGCCCATCGCCTTGATGGCGCTGGCGGGCGGGCCGACAAATACCAGCCCCGCTTTCTCACAAGCCTCCGCGAAGCCGGCATTCTCCGAGAGAAAACCATAGCCCGGGTGAACCGCCTCAGCGCCGGAACGCGCGCAAGCATCGAGAATGGCCTCGACGCGAAGATAGCTTTCGGCAGCGGGCGCAGGCCCGATCCGGTAGGCCTCGTCCGCTTCGGCCACGTGGTAGGCATTGGCGTCGGCGTCCGAATAGACCGCGATGGTCTTGAGGCCCATGCGCCGTGCCGTGCGGATGATGCGGACCGCGATCTCGCCGCGATTGGCTATCAGGAGAGTTTTGAACATCTATCCTCTCCTCACATCCGGAAGACGCCGAAGGGCGTCTCCGGTATCGGCGCATTTAGCGTGGCCGAGAAAGCAAGCGCGAGGACGCGACGGGTCTCGGACGGTGCGATAATGCCGTCGTCCCAGAGCCGGGCGGTTGCGAAATAGGGGTGCCCCTCCTCCTCGTATTTCGCACGGATCGGCGCCTTGAACTTTTCCTCGTCTTCCGGCTTCCATTTGTCCGCATCGCGATGGACCGTCGCCAACACGCTTGCCGCCTGCTCGCCACCCATCACCGAAATGCGCGCATTCGGCCAGGTGAAGAGAAAGCGAGGCGAGTAGGCGCGGCCGCACATGCCGTAATTGCCCGCGCCATAGGAGCCGCCAATGATGAGCGTCACCTTCGGCACATTGGCTGAGGCGACGGCGGTTACCAGTTTCGCGCCGTCTTTCGCGATGCCGCCGGTTTCGTATTCCCGTCCGACCATGAATCCGGCGATATTCTGAAGGAACAGAAGCGGCACCTTGCGCTGGCAGCACAGTTCGATGAAATGCGCTCCCTTCAGCGCCGATTCCGAAAAGAGAATGCCGTTATTCGCGATGATGCCGACCGGAATGCCGTGGATATGTGCGAAACCACAGATCAGCGTCGTGCCGTAGAGCTTCTTGAATTCGTCGAAGTCCGAACCATCGACCAGCCGCGCGATCACCTCGCGCACGTCATACTGAATCGACAGCGAATGCGGCACGACGCCATCGAGTTCGGCCATGTCGTAGAGCGGCTCACGCGGGCTCTCGAGCGGAATCGCCACCGACTTCTTTCGATTGAGCGTCCCCGCAATCTGGCGCGCGACGGCAAGTGCGTGAGCATCGTCCACCGCGTAGTGATCGGTGACGCCTGATTTCCGCGAATGAACATCCGCACCGCCCAGGTCCTCGGCTGTTACCACTTCGCCCGTCGCAGCTTTCACGAGCGGCGGCCCCCCGAGGAAGATCGTGCCCTGCTTGCGCACGATAACCGTCTCATCGGACATGGCAGGCACATAGGCGCCGCCTGCCGTGCAAGAGCCCATGACGACGGCGACCTGTGGAATCCCTTTCGCCGACATGCGCGCCTGATTGTAGAAGATGCGGCCGAAGTGCTCGCGGTCGGGAAAGATATCCGCCTGGTTCGGCAGGTTTGCACCGCCGGAATCCACCAGATAGAAACACGGCAGGTTGTTCTCGAGCGCCACTTCCTGCGCGCGAAGATGTTTCTTCACCGTAACTGGATAGTAGGTCCCCCCCTTGATCGTCGCATCGTTGCAGACGATCACGCATTCCTGCCCTGAAATGCGCCCGATGCCCGTGATGATGCCGGCTGCATTGATCGGCTCGCCATACATGCCATGGGCTGCCATCGGGGATAATTCCAGAAACGGCGTCCCCGGATCGATCAGCCCGTAGACGCGGTCGCGAGGCAGCATCTTTCCGCGCGAAACATGCCGCGCGCGCGAGCGTTCGTCGCCGCCGAGCGCGGCCGCAACCCTCTCCTCGCGAAGCGAAGCGGTGAGTGCCGCCATCGCTTCCGCATTTTCCTTGAAGCGGGCATCCCGCGTATTGATGCTTGTCTTGAGAACCGCCACGGCACTTCACCCCGGACTGGATTTTTTATAAAAACGATCATACGTTCGTATATTGACGCAGGCAAGACCTGGAACGACCCGCAACGAGGACCGATCATTGACGAGAACGGCAGGCTCCTCCGGCAAGAAGACGCTCGCGGCCATCCGGGAAGCGGGTCTGGACCTTATCCATGAACATGGCTTTGAGGCCATGAGCCTGCGCCAGCTCGCAACCCGTGTGGGCCTGCAGCCCGGCTCCCTCTATAACCACATCGAGACGAAGCAGGACCTGCTCTTCGACCTCATCCACAATCACATGGTGACCCTGCTCGCGAGCATCGACGATGCGCTCGACGGCATCGAAGAGCCGATAGAGCGTCTCAAGGCCTTCATAGCTTTCCACCTCACCTATCATATCGAGCGGAAGCGCGAGGTCTTCATCGGCTCTTCAGAGCTCCGCAGCCTGGAGCCAAAGAACCGCAGGAAGATTGTGGCGTTGCGCCGTGACTATGAAAACCGGCTCTGCGAAATCCTCGATCGGGGCGCGGCAAAGAAGCTGTTCAAAATTGATGACACGCGTGTCAGCGCCTATGCCATCCTCGCCATGCTGACCGGCATCTGCACATGGTACGATCCAAAAGGCCGGACGAACCGGCAGCAACTGATCGACATTCACACCCGCCTCGTGCTGCAGGGGGTACTGAAATAATCCTCGGGAGGGACCGATGCTGAATGAAACCAGGGCGTTTCTCGACCGCTGGTATGCCTTCGTGGAAAAGCATGACCCCGCCCTGCTCGACGCGCTGGTCGCGGAAGACGCAGTGATATCCTCGCCCGCCTTCTATTCACCCAAACAATCCAAGTCTTACGTGATGGCGATCCTGAACGCCGTCATGCAGGGCTTCGAGGATTTCGCCTACACCAAGGAATGGGTGGACGGGCGCGAGATCATCCTCGAATTCGAAACACGGATCGGTGACAAGAAGCTGAAAGGCATCGACCGCATTACTGTAAACGACAAGGGCGAGATGGCGCATATTGAAGTGCTCATCCGTCCCCTGAACGGCCTGATCGCGCTGGCCGAACATGTGAAGGCAACTCTCACGAAAGCTGCCTAGTTCAACCGCTCGATGGCAACCGCCGTCGCCTCGCCGCCACCAATGCAGAGCGAGGCGATGCCCCGCTTCGTATCCGTTTGCTTCAGGGCGTTGAGAAGTGTCACCAGGATGCGCGCGCCGGATGCGCCGATGGGATGCCCGAGCGCACAGGCTCCCCCATAGACGTTCATGTTGTCGTGGCTTAGCCCGAGATCGCGGATCGCGGCCATCGCGACGACAGCAAAAGCCTCGTTCACTTCCCATAGATCGACTTCGTTTTTCGACCAGCCGGTCTTTTCGAGCAGCTTCGAGATCGCCCCGACGGGCGCGGTTGAAAACCACGCGGGAGCATGGGCATGCATCGTGTGCCCCCGAATGGCGGCAAGCGGTGAGAGGCCGCGCCGCTCGGCTTCGGAGAGGCGCATCAGAACAAGGGCGGCGGCTCCATCCGAAATCGAGCTTGAATTTGCCGCTGTTACCGAACCACCGGCAGCAAAAGCAGGCTTCAGTGTCGGAATTTTTGAGGGGTCGGCCGTCAGCGGCTGCTCATCGTTGACAACCTCGACAGCGCCCTTCTTCGTCGTGATTTCGACCGGCACGATTTCATGCGAAAAGGTACCGCCTTCGACCGCCTTCTTCGCCCTGCTTAGCGACGCAACCGCATAAGCGTCCTGCTGCTCCCGAGTAAACTGGTAATGCTTCGCCGTCTCCTCGGCATAGAAGCCCATCAGGCGGCCCTCATAGGCGTCTTCCAGGCCGTCGAGGAACATATGGTCCTTGACCTCGCCATGACCGAGCCGCATCCCGCCGCGCGCCTTGGGCAGCAGGTAAGGGGCATTCGTCATGCTCTCGAGACCGCCGGCAATGGCGACCTCGGCATTACCGGTTAGAAGCGTGTCATGCGCCATCATCACAGCCTTCATGCCGGAACCGCACATCTTGTTCACGGTCGTGCATGGCGTTCCCTCATCAAGCCCGGCGCCCAGCGCAGCCTGTCTGGCGGGCGCCTGTCCAAGCCCTGCGGAAAGCACACAGCCCATCAGCACCTCGTCCACCGCTGTTGGTGTGAGCCCTGCCCGCTCCACAGCGCCCTTCACGGCGATGGCACCGAGCTCCGGCCCGCTTTTCGCCGCGAGCGCACCCTGAAAGCCGCCCATCGGGGTGCGCGCCGCGCTTACGATGACGACGGGATCCTTTTCGCTGCCTTGTGCCATGACTTGCTTTCCACGCTAGAGTTGGACCAACCGGCCGGGATTCGCGGAAAAACCTAGCCCAGAAACAGAGTCTGCCAAACAGGCAAGACCCAAGAAGGGGAAAAGTGGTGGAGAGCTTTCTGCATGACATGAGTTGGGTGCTGCCCTTCCGCAGCGAAACCGCCACCATCATCTTCAACGGCTTCACCTTTCTCGGTTACACTCCGTTCTTTCTCATTTTCCTACCCATAGGCTACTGGCTCTGGGACCGGGCGCTTTTCACCCGGCTTGCCGTCCTTATCGCCATCACGGCGCTCGTGAACGGCTGGCTCAAGGATTTCTGGCAGGATGCCAGGCCCGATCCCGCTTTCCAGCTGGATGCCGACCGGGTCGAAGGCTCCTATGGTCTGCCCTCGGGGCACGCTCAGGTCGCCGTCGCCATGTGGTTCTGGCTTGCTTATGAGATCCGGCGGCCTTGGGCATGGGCTGCAGCCTTTATCATCGCGGCAGGCGTCTGCCTGAGCCGCCTCTATCTCGGCGTCCACGACGTTGAGGACGTTCTCGCAGGCATCGGCCTTGGCATATTGAGCATTGCCATCTTCGCCCTTCTCGTTCGCGAACATGTAGTGGCCCGCTGGCGCCGCCTTCCCGCCTGGGTGGACTTCGTGGTCATCGTCGCCGCTATCCCCGCCCTATGGCTGATCTGGCCAAACGGCGAAGACCCGACGGGCATTGCCGCTGTTCTCTTCCTGCTGCTTGGCTGGTTTGCTGGCGCTTCCCTGGACCGGAGGGCCGCTCCCGAAAGTCCCATCCTTCCAGCCTGGTGGCTGCAGGCGCTCATGGCGGTCGGAGGCGTGCTGGGCATCTTCGCCCTTCGAAAGCTCTTGGTGACCGGAGGGATCGCAGCAGGTTTGCCCGAAGCCATCATCGGCCATGTGGCGGCCGCGGCCATGGGCGTCTATGCGACCTATATCGCGCCGGCAATCTTTCGCGCATTGAAATTGATGAAACAACCTCAAGCCATGCAATAGGGCGGTACCTTCTCCCGTTCACCTTCACGGAAGGAGAGCCATGGCAGACAGCCGCTTTCGACTAGTGCAGGCTCGATACGCCCCTGCGTCGCCTCGTCGAGCGCTGCATAGGCCTGCTTCAGCCAGAGCAGCGTATGCGCCTGATAGGGCCGCGCCAGCGTCTTGAAGCCATGACTGCGGATGTCGGCAACCATCGGCTGGAAATCCTTGCCTGCGAGATGCGCATCAACCGCGGCCTGCAGCATGGGAAGCGCCACTTCGCCCGCAAGTTTCAACAGGCCCCTCGCGCCGGTCGAGAGCGGCACATCGGGTGCATTCCACTCGCCCTCGATGCCCGAGGCGTCGTCCGTCAGCTGCACCCATTGGAAGAGTCGCACGGCCTTCTGTTTCATCAGGTTCGAAGTCGTCGGGTCGACCGCATATTGGCTGAGCTGTCCATAAAGACCAAAATCCGCAATGGAGGGCCGCGAGCCGAACAGGAAAAGCTGTGTCGCCAGATGAGACTCCATCACTCCCATCAACTCCTCATAGGTCGACTGGAGCAGCGGCCTGTTCTCCACCGTGCCGCCGAGAAATTCGCGCAATGTCTCCTGCCGGGAGAGAAAAGACGCCGCCGCTTCTCCCAGTTCAGCTTCCGATACGGCGCCGAGCCAACCCGCCATCTGACGCCTCGGACAGAACACACGGTCGACCGCTTCATTCCAGCGATAATCGAACATGGGAAGCGGTAGCCACTCGTCCGACGCTTCCTCGATCACACGAGCAAGAAACGCCATTCCCGGATCGTCGGGGATTACCGAGCGCTCGCCCGGATGCCGCTTTTCGAGTTCATCGATGATCGGCGTCGAATCCGAATGATACGATCCATCCGGAAACTGGATGACCGGCACCTGCCGCTTTCCCGCCTCCGCAATCTCCGTGCCTTCGCCGAGCGAGCCACTGCCTCGAAACGCTCCAAGCGGCACGATCCAGCGATGGGGAATATGCCGATAGCGCAGAACAGCGCGAAGCTTGTGGGAATAAGGAGAACCGGGCCCCCCGAGCAGGCGATAAACCCCATCCATCAGGCGGTCTCGTTGAAGAGTTCGCGGCCGATCAGCATGCGGCGGATCTCGCTTGTCCCCGCCCCGATCTCATAGAGCTTCGCGTCGCGCAGAAGGCGGCCCGTCGCATAGTCGTTGATATAGCCGTTGCCGCCCAGCGTCTGTATCGCCTCGAGCGCCATCCACGTGGCCTTCTCGGCCGCATAGAGGATCGCGCCAGCGGCGTCCTTGCGCGTCGTCTGCCCGCGGTCGCAAGCCTTCGCCACCGCATAGACGTAGGCCCGGCACGCATTCATGGTTGAATACATGTCGGCGAGCTTTCCCTGCATAAGCTGGAAGGTACCGATAGGCTCCCCGAACTGCTTTCTTTCGTGAACATAAGGGATCACTGCATCCATGCAGGCCTGCATGATGCCGAGCGGCCCGGCAGCGAGCACAGCCCGCTCGTAATCGAGGCCCGACATCAGTACGCGCACGCCCTCGTTCACCTTGCCGAGAATGTTATCCTCGGGCACCTCGCAATCCTCGAAAACGAGCTCGGCCGTGTTGGAGCCGCGCATGCCGAGCTTGTCGAGCTTCTGCGCAGGCTTGAAGCCCTTCATGCCCTTTTCGATGAGAAAAGGGGTAATGCCCTTCGGCCCGGCATTCGCATCCGTCTTGGCATAGACGATCAGCGTGTCGGCATCGGGACCATTTGTGATCCACATCTTGTTGCCATTGAGCACATAGCGATCACCCTGCTTGTCGGCGCGAAGGCGCATTGAAACGACGTCCGAGCCCGCGCCGGGCTCCGACATGGCAAGTGCACCGACATGTTCGCCCGAAATGAGCTTCGGCAGATATTTCTGCTTTTGGGCATCCGTGCCCCAGCGGCGGAGCTGGTTCACGCATAGGTTGGAATGGGCGCCATAAGAGAGGCCAACGCTTGCCGACCCGCGGCTGATCTCTTCCATAGCCACGACATGCTCGAGATAGCCAAGGCCTGCGCCGCCATGCTCTTCCTCGACCGTTATCCCGAGCAGTCCGAGTTCGCCGAGCTCCGGCCAGAGATCGCGCGGAAATTCGTTCGTTCTATCGATTTCGGCCGCGCGCGGCGTGATCTTGTCCGCGGTGAAGGCGCGGACGGTATCGCGGATCATGTCGGCCGTTTCGCCGAGGTCGAAATCGAGCGATGGGTATTCGTTCGGAAGCATGCCAGTTCCCTGTTGTTGAACGGGCGTTTATTTCACGCCCTTGCCGCCACCCTAGTTGCCTCCGTCGGGCTATGGGCGATCATTCCGTGGAATAGATATCCACTACGTCGGATTCCGTGAAAACCGTGTAGACGCCAGCGCCGGGACTTCCTCCGACCACCACGAACTTGCCCTCCGCCGCCGCCGCCACGGCGCCATGCCGCGGCGTGGGCATCGGGCTCGCACGCTCCCAGCGGCCAGTGCCGAGGTCGAGAACATAGTGGTCCCCGTAGGTACGGGGAGGCACCCGCTGCTCCCCTCCGGTGATGTGGATTTTACCATCGAGAACCCCGGCCACATGGCCGGAACGCGGTACCGGCAAGGATGGTCCACTCTGCCACTTGCCGGTGGCGGGGTCGAATATATCAACGCGTGAGGTAGCAGTTCCGTTGGAGAGGCCGCCGATGACATATATCCGGCCATCAACTGGCACATATGCCGCCGCGACACGGGGCGCAGGCATGGCCTCACCGACGGTATCCCACCGGTCGGCCCCGGGATCGTAGGCCCAGACACGCGCAGCACTGCTGCCGCGGCCTCCGAGTGCGTAGATCTTGCCGCCAATGGCCACAAACCCGTGCCCGGCCCGTTTGTCCGGCATATCGGCTATGCCGAGCCAGGTACCGATACGCGGATCGTAGACCCAGGCGTTGGAAGTATCTCCCGGTTCTTTCACCGCTTCGTCGCCAGCCCCTCCTTCTTGCATCATGAAGTCGGGCCGCTTCAGCGCGGGTGCTTCATATCCGCCTGCGATGTAAAGCCTGCCCCCCAGGGCAGCGATACCGAACTGCTGCAGGCCGACCGGCAAAGCGGGTGCGGCCCGCCAGATGTTTCCTCGAATGTCGTAGATCTCGGACACTGTGCGGGGTCCGGAAGTGCTGTCGCCTCCGATCACGTAGAGGTCACTGCCAAGCAGCGCACCTCCGGCAAATGCCCTGCCCGTCGACATTGGCGCCCCCTCGCTCCATCCGGCAGCCGTAGCGGGAGCGGACGCGGCAAGCGCAACGATAAAGGCCAGCGGGAGACTTGCCCGCCACTTGAAGACATCGAACATAAGACCTCCACCAGCCTCCAGCGCTCAATAGAACAGGACCAGCGCCGCAAGTCCCAGAAACGAGAAAAATCCGATCACGTCCGTCGTCGTCGTCACGAAGACGGCGGACGATACGGCCGGATCGACCCCGATCTTATCAAGGCCGAGCGGAATGAGAATGCCAGCAAGGCAAGCCGCTATGAAGTTGATGAGGACGGCGGCGGCAATGACGCCGCCAAGCGACAGATTCCCAAAGACGAGAAAGACCAGACACCCAAGCAGCACCGCGAACAACGCTCCGTTCACTATGCCGACCAGGAATTCGCGCAGAATCGTTCTACGGGCGTTGAAATTGACGAGATCGCGCGTGGCGAGCGCTCTTACGGTAACAGTCATGGTCTGCGTGCCTGCATTGCCGCCCATCGATGCGACGATGGGCATCAGCACGGCAAGCGCGACCATCTGCTCGATCGCCGCATCGAAAAGCGCAATGACCGACGCTGCAATTACGGCAGTGAAGAGATTGACGAACAACCAGGGAAACCGGCTTCGCGTGGTCTGGAAGACCGAATCCGAAATGGCTTCCTCGCCCACACCGGCCAGCAGGCGGATATCCTCGGCCGCCTCTTCGCTGATAACCTCGACGATATCGTCCACAGTGATGACGCCCACGAGGCGCCCTGCCTCGTCCACCACGGCAGCCGAGATAAGGTCGTATTTGCTGAATTGCAGGGCGACATCTTCCTGGTCCATGGTGACCGGAATGAGCGTCTGCTCCGTTTCCATGATCTCGGAAACCTTGATGGGGCGTTTCGTCCGCATCACCCGCGACAGCGGTACCGTGCCCATGGGCTTGTAGGCGGCATCGACGACGAAGATTTCGTAGAACTCATCGGGGAGTTCGTCCGCTTCGCGCATATAGTCGATGGTCTGGCCGACATCCCAGAACGGCGGCACCGCAACAAGCTCGCGCTGCATGAGGCGACCGGCGGAATACTCTGGATAATCAAGCGATTGCTCCAGCGCCGCTCGCTCTGTGGCCGGCAGCTGCTCGAGGATCAGCCGCTGCTCGGCCTCGTCCATGTCTTCGAGGAGATACACGGCATCGTCCGAGTCCATCTCGGTGAGCGCGGCCGCGATGTCCTTGGGATCCAGAAGTTCGATAACATGGTCGCGGACGCTCTCGTCGAGCTCGCTGAGAACCTCCGGATTGAGATCGGTGCCGAGCATGCGGACGAGGTCTTCACGCTCGTCGTTCCGCAGCAGTTCGAACAATTCGGCCAGGTCCGCCGGCCGGAGAGGCAACACCAGTTCACGCGCCTGAGCTGCGTCGGCGCGGTCCACCGCATCGACCACCGAACGCACGAACCCCGGCGAGAGAGCTTCTTCCGCCGTTTCCTCCGGTGTATTTGTGAAAGCCGGATCGGCCAAACGCCACTCCCGTCTGAATCGCAGGTCCGAATTGCGGCGAGTGTGCGCTATTTACCGCGAGGCTGCCAGCCGGAGAGGCCCTAAACCCGGAGTAAACCGCGAAAAAATGAGAGGCCAGGCGATAACGGCCCCTCGCGACCTATTGATTGGCGTCCGTCTGTGACCCTTCCGGGTCGGCGGCCTGATTGCCCATGGCGTTGTCGATCATTGCTTCATCGCAGAACACATGAATCTTCCTTTGTAATTCGCGGATGTAGCGGGAAGCCTCATCAACAACCGGCTCCCGGGATGCAGCCAGTCGCCTTTCACCTTCTTCCGTGTAATGGGCCAGAAAGAGATCCATCACATGCCGGACACCCTCCATTGTGACCTCCCGGCAATCTTCCCCGAAGTAGCGGCCACGCACATGTGGGCTTGTGACGATCTCGTAGGAGGGGAAATAGACGCAACCCGAGATATTCCTGACAGCTCGCTCTGCGGCAATTCGGAGCACCGATTTCGACCAAACAGTCGAAACAAGAACATGCCTGTTTTCATACGTGGCATTAAGCGGAACGGGCGAAACGGTAAGAACGATTTTTACAGAAGGGTTTACCGACCGGATGAAATCGAGCGCTGATTTGAGGTCTTCGTAGGTCTCGTTTTCATCGAAGTTTACAAAGCGAACCTCATTCTCATCATAGAAACCGCCAACGACCCCGGGAGCGAGCGGGAAAACGGCACCATCTCGAATGTCTGCCCAGCCTTCGGTGAGCCCAAGGGTAAACACAAAAACGTCCATCTCTTCCAGCGCGCGGCGCACACATCGGAAATGGTATCTGCGGTCTGCTTCCAGTTCGGTTTCACTCAAGAACCCGCCGGGCTGCATACGAGGACGGAACGGATCCACGACACCTTTCATGCCCGGCACATTCCATGGCCGGGCGAGAGGCTCGAATACTCCATAGGCCCGCTCAAGAAGTTGTTTCAGTTGGCGCGCGGTGTAGATGTTCCCATAGCGTGCGGCGAACAGGCCGTAGTTGTGTTTCCTTGCTATCTCTTCCGGAACAAGAGCATGGGCCTTCTCCGTTACATGATGCGTGAAGCCGGCATTCTGCATTTCCCTTCCCACATGCTGGGCGAAACAGCTTCCGGCCGTCACAATCCGGTCGTCACGACCAATGCGAAAAGGGGGATCTGAAACAGGATCCAGAAGGGCACCGTCCCGAATGCCGGGCTCGTTGCGCCATATCTGACGATTGGGAACTCCGGCATAAGGGTGCCTCATGTCACCGCCCCAATTCTATCCCGCAAGATATTCAACATGGCTTCGCCATAGCGCGCGTTGCCATGAGTGGGATCGGCACAGTATTGCGGCCTCAAAAACCCATCGTCGAGGAGATTGGAATCCGGCTCGATGAAATCGGCTTCCGCTTCAGTTGCAACATCCCTGAGGACATCGCACTGAATGCGATAGAGTTGTTTTTTCAACGGCTTCGGCGCGGGACCGTAGGAAATCACGTCACTGTAAATGATCGGATTGGACGTGATGTAATTCCAGTCATCGACTGGAGGCGGGGGACACAACCAGTATCGCGCCGCACCCGGGAAGGCCTCGAATATATGACTGGCCATCCGGCGGGTTCGCGGACTCTCGAAAACATCCCGCATCACCTGATATGGAATGAAGTGACGTTCCTCGCCAAATTCGGGAACGCACCCCATTTCCTCATCGCCGAGAGAAAAGGGATCCGGATTCTCGGTCACCCCATAAACATTGTGATCGTTGCCGCGCAGGCAGAGGCATACGGCGCGAGGCCGACGAAACGGGGACATTCGGGCAATATGCTTTGCAAGCTTGCGAAGAGAGAAACTCGCCAGGTTCTCGACTTCAAGCAAATTGATGACACCGACATCGGTCGCCCCCGTAACCCGGGCCGCTGCCGCGATACAGACAACATGGCTGTGGCCGACGAACAGGATAGACGACGACTTCCCCACTCAAGCCCCTCCCCCAGGGAAACTTCGGCAGACACGGTGCGATCATCCTGTGCTCCGGCGAGCCGGCGCAAGAAATAAGATTCGGATTAAACCGGAGAGATTCGAAATCGAGGACAGGTGCGGCGTTAAAGCCGCCATACCTCATTCGAATGGGAGCGGGTGCCCTAAGGGAGCCTCAAGGCTCAGATGGTGCGGTCGAGAAGACTCGAACTTCCACGGGAGTTACCCCACAGCGACCTCAACGCTGCGCGTCTACCAATTCCGCCACGACCGCATGTCTCGTGGGCCGGGCGGATGTAACAAATCCCTGACGCTTGCTCAAGCGGCAAATGGCAGAAAAGCGGGCCTAAATGCCGTCACCGTCAAGATTGTTGGGGAGATGGATGCCGCACTCGTCCTTATCCTTGCCGACCCAGCGTCCGTCGCGGTAGGAGCCGCCCTCCGGCACCCGCTCCGTGCAGGGCATGCAGCCGATGGAAAGGTAGTTATCCTTCACCAGCGGATGGCGAGGCAGCTTGTGCGCGTCCAGATAGGCCTCAAGGTCTTCCTGGCTCCACTCGGCGAGAGGATTGATCTTGAATCGGGTGCCATTGGCCGAGCCGGGCTCGCCGGTCCCCCTTACCTTCTCCTCCTCGATCGCCTCCATGGCCGCGCGAGCGTTCGTCTGGAAGCGCTTGCGGCCCGTGATCGAGGCATCAAACCCCTTAAGGGCCCGCTCAAGCGGCAGAACCTTGCGGATAAAGCAGCAGGCGTCCGGATCGGCATTCCAGAGACCCCCATGGGGGTCACGCCTGGCCAGGTCTTCCGGATGCGGGCCAATGGCCCGGATATCCGTAAGGCCGAGTTTCTCCTGAAGACGGTCGCGATAGCGCAACGTCTCCCCGAAAAGCTTGCCGGTATTGAGAAAGATGACGGGCGTCGAAGGGTCGACCTGCGCCACCATATGCAGAAGCACGGCGGATTCCGCCCCGAAGGACGAGACAACGGCAATGCGGCCGCGAAATTCGTTTCTAATGGTGGCTTCCAGCAGCTCGATGCCGCCCAGGCCCTTATGGCTCTCGCGCAAGCGCTGCAGCGCAGGCGAAACGACGGTCGCCGCGTCCATTACCGCCGCGCGATCCTCACCCATTGCCGCCTTTCCGGGGCGCTTTCTGAGATCGATAGCTGTCATTTGAGCCAGCCTTTCTCTTCGATATAGGCATCGGTCTTTCGGCCGATTTCCGCGAGTTCATGGCCTTCCGCCCGCCAGGCCCGGCGCTGGCGGCCCAGTTCGTCCAGCCGGCCCGCCCATTCGGGCCCGAAAAGCCCTTCGAGGTAGCGCCTGAGGCGCCGTGCGAGACCCGGCGACTTGCCGCCCGTCGACACCGAAATCACAAGATCGCCCCGCCGGACGATCGAAGGCACGTGAAAGTCGCAAAGCGGCTTCACATCCTCGGTATTCACGAGCCTTCCCGCCGCCCTCGCCTTGCCCGCCAGCGCCACGCTTTCACGGTCGCCAAGCCCTGCGAGCAGGACGAGATGGGCGGAAACCAGTGTTTCGTCGTCTGGCCGGGCGCCCTTCAGCCGCTTGCCGGCTTGCTTCGAAAGCGCCGCCGAAGGCGCCTGGCTGTAGACTTCCAAATGCTGGGCGCCGGCTGCATCGAGAGCGGCGAGCCGCTTTTCGGCTACTTCGCCCTCGCCCACCAGAATCACCTTGAGAGAGCCAAGATCGACGAGGATCGGAAACACATGCACCTCCCGGTGCCTACTGATTTCCCATTAGACATAACAACTATGCCCTATAATTCAACTCGCGTCCGTATAATAATATTTTTCACGCAAAAAATTCGGTGAATAACAAAAAAGGGCCCGAAAGGGCCCTTTTCAACGCTTTATGCTGCCTCTCCGCTCAGGTCTGGAAAGAACCCGCTTCTGCCGCCGTCAGCACGGAAGTCACTGAAACGGCAACCCTTTCACCCTGAACCACGATCTCGCCCCGCGCGATAGGCACGTTGTTGGCGAGGATCCAGATCTCCTCATCCTGCTTCGTGCCGAGCTCGATCACCGCGCCGCGCCCCATCTTCAAGAGCTGATGGATCGGCAGCGTGGTCTTGCCAAGCACGACCGAGAGTTCGACATAGACGTTGTTGACCGAATTCACTGGCAGCCCCACTTGCCCCAAAGCACTGATACGGCAGCCAAAATCGCATGCTAGAGTTACCCGATGGTTAAGCCGCTCACACAAAGCCCGGAGCTGACACACGTACCTGAATGGCGCATTTCGGACGCACCCGTGCCCTATGAGGAAGCGGTGCGCGAAATGGAGGAAAGGGCTGCCGCGATCGCGGAAGGAACTGCCCCCGAGCTTGTATGGCTGCTCGAACACCCCCCGCTCTACACGGCGGGGACGAGCGCCGATGCCCGCGATCTCATTGATCCCACACGCTTTCCGGTCTTCAAGACGGGCCGTGGCGGCCAGTTCACCTATCACGGGCCCGGCCAGCGCGTGGCCTATGTGATGCTCGACCTGAAACGCCGGAAGCCGGACGTGCGAAGCTATGTGCAGGACCTGGAACGCTGGCTGATCGCTACGCTGGCCGAGTTCAACGTGAAGGGAGAACTGCGCGAGGGCCGCGTCGGCGTCTGGGTGAGACGGCCGGAGAAGGGAATGACGGCCGAGGACAAGATCGCCGCCATCGGCGTACGCATCCGGAAATGGGTGACGTTTCATGGGGTTAGCCTGAACGTCGATCCCGACCTCGACCACTTCACGGGCATCGTGCCCTGCGGCATCAGCCAGTTCGGCGTGACGAGCCTTGCCGATCTCGGCCGGACCGCGACGATGGCGGACGTGGATATCGCGCTGAAACGGACCTTTGCCGAAATCTTTGGCGACGCCCCCGCATAATTCATCCGTAAGCGGACTTTATCCGGGGACAAGCCGGAAAGCTCTTCAAGGACCGGGGGTTGCGCGCCTTTCCGCGCAATGCGGATGAAGGACCGTCACGCAAACGTCATCAAAACGTCACATTGGAACGACTTATCCCCTCTCCCGGGTATAAATCCGTCCACGGAGGAAAGACGGAAAGGACGGAAAAAAATCCGGCGGCGACGGCACGAAAATCTTGTCCCCGGTTTTACTTCCTCAGCGCCGGCTGCCCCTCTTCGCCACGACCGCCTCATAAGCTGCCTGCAGCTCCTCACGCACGGAAGGTCCGCGGCGGCGCTTCGCCGGCTGGCCCAGATGCTCCTCGCGAAGCTCCTCCATGAAGCGAGCGATCAGTTTCGGGCCTCTGTCCGCCATGATCCGCGCGCGGATGCCGAGCTCCTCCGTGACCGGAAGATAGCGCACACCCCAGTTGGAGAGCGCGGCGAGGACGGGAAGAAGCTCGATCCCCTTTTCGGTGAGGCTGTAGACGACCTTCTGCTTGTGGGAGGGATCGTCCGCGCGGGTTAGAATGCCCTCTTCGGTAAGGAGGCGGAGGCGATCGGCGAGGATGTTCGAGGAGATGCCCTCCTCGGAATTCAGCAACTCGCGGAAATGGCGCCTGCCGCCAAAGATCATGTCGCGGATGACGAGGAGACTCCATTTGTCGCCCACCGTCTCCAGCGCGAGGTTGATCGGGCATCCCGATCTCGTTTCGCCCATGCACCTGCCCCCTGTCCAATGACCTGCCCAATGCCCTTGGCCAAAAACCGGTTGCATTGTCGCATCGGCATGTGCAGAGTACAACCAGTTGTGAAATGCAATCGGTTTACGCCGGAGGGAACATGACGCTCAAGCTCTACTACCACCCGCTGTCGAACTTCTGTCAGAAGGCGCTGATCGCGCTCTATGAAGGCAATGTCGATTTCACGCCGGTCTTCATCGACCTCGGCAACGAGAGCGACCGCGCGAAGCTCGGCGCGGTCTGGCCGATGGTGAAGTTTCCGGTGCTCGTGGACGAGGCGCGCGGCGAAAGCGTGCCGGAAGCGACCATCATCATCGAATATCTGAACGACAGGCATCCGGCGGCCGTACCGCTGATCCCGGCGGAGAAGGATGCGGCGCGAACCGTGCGCCTGATGGACCGGTTCTTCGACCTGCATGTGAACCAGCACATGTTCGCGGTGGTGAGCGACCGGCTGAAGCCCGAAGAGCGCAAGGACCCTGCCGGCGTGGAAGAGGCGAAGGCGAAGCTCGCGGAGACCTATGCCTATGCCGACGGGGTACTCAAGGCCCGCGAATGGGCCGCGGGCAACGACTTCAGCATGGCGGACTGCGCCGCCGCGCCGACGCTCTATTACGCGAACCGGATCGTGCCCTTCGGCGAACACAAGAATCTCGCCGCCTATTTCGAGCGGTTGATGAAGCGGCCCTCTTTCGCACGCGTGTTCGAGGAAGCGGAGCCCTACAGACACCTGTTCCCGGCGGGGTGAATATCGCCCCCCGCCCCAAACGGCCCTCCTTGAGTTTGCTTTTGCAGACAGGCTGCAAAAGGGCCGTTTGACCCTCCCCGAGGGGAGGGTGGGCGGTTAGCGATTTGCTGGATTGAGATGGTGCCAGATCGTCTCGACCACATCATCGGTGCGGGCAAGAACATCATTGTTCCAGAAACGAAGAACGGTATAGCCGTCACGCCTTAGAAAGCCCGTGCGGCGCGCATCATGCGCCAGCCCATCGGGCTCATTGTGCTGGCCACCGTCAACCTCGACGAACAGCTTTCTCTCGAGACAGGCGAAGTCAACGATGTAGGGTCCCACGCGATGCTGACGGCGAAAATGGGCACCAAGTCTGTTGCTGCGAAGACGGCTCCACAGCCGTTTCTCCGCTTCGGTCATATTCCGTCTTAGCTGACGGGCTCGCAGATCCCCCATGCGATGAGCTTACCGCCCACCCTCCCCTTCGGGGAGGGTCGAAATTCGTGAGCACCGCGAAACGAATTTCGGGGCGGGGAAGTTTCAAAGCGGCTGGGTGCGGAAGCCGAGATAGAGAAGGCCGATACCGCCCGCGACCGCGGCGAGCCAGACGAGCGCACCGAGGATCGGGATCGAGATGCCGAGCCAGATAAGCGCCGTGGCAAGCACGATGCCGACAATGCGGCCGAGTGTACCCTGCCCGAACTCGCCGATGCGGCGCGAGATGAAGTCACCAAAGGCGGCCAGCGTCGCGACAAGCCCGAAGACCATGCCGAGCGGCCAGAGTAGCAGCAGCAGGAAGGCAATGGGCAGGCCGACAATCGTGATGGCGACGAGAACGATGAGGATCGGCAGGCCGACGAGCCAGAGCAGACCGAGGCCGAAGGCAATGGCCCATTCATCCGCCAGCCCGTCGCGCATCCGTGTGGTGGTGACGGGCGCGAGAAGCGCAAGCGCGATGGCGAGCACGCCGAAGAAGACGGCGCCCGGCGCCGACATGTGATAACCGGGCGCGGCGAGCCCCCTGTCTTTCCAGCGCTCCTCCATGTGCTCGCGGCGCCACGTCTCCCGCATGTTGCCGCGCGGCGCAACAGGCTCAGCCCGCTCGACGCCGCGGCCGGACGCGAAATCCTCGCCATTGATCTCGCCCTTCACTTCCGCGTTCTTGTCGATCTGCGCGGTGGAGGGAGAGTAGTAGGTGACGTTTCCGTCGATCTCCGCATCGGGACCGAGCGCAAGATCGAGGCCGTAGAAGGTGACGTTACCCTTCACTTCACCATTGATAAGGGCTTCCTGCGCGCGGATCGAAAGATCGCCGCCGATTTCGCCTTCGACGGCGACACGGCGCGCGGTGATCCAGGCATCGCCGCCGATCTCGGCATCGTCCGTGAGGATGACGATGCGGCCGGCGGCCGTGAGCCCGCCCTTCACCTTGCGGTCGAAGGTAAGCTCTTCCGCAGCGGCGAAAACATCCTCGCCCGACTGCCACTCGACGGCGCGGCCCGTGGCGGCCTCGGTTTCCTGCGCCAGCGCCGGGGCAAGCCCCACGCCGAGAAACACGAGAAGGGTGAGAACCGCAATCCGGATGCCGCCGCGCATGAATGTCTCCTTCCTTGGCCTTCCCCCGGAAAGGACTATAGCGCGGGAAATGAGGTGGAGACAGGGTTGGGAAAGGAATGCCAGGAACCTTCCGGCTTTCACCGCCCTCCAAGCTAAAATAGAAGTGTCATCCCGGGGCTTGTCCCCGGGATGACAATGAATTTTTATCTACCTCAGCCTTAACCGGCGGAAGCTGCCGCTTACGCGAATTCCATGATCACCGCGTCGACGGCGAGGCTGTCGCCCGGCTCGGCGTTGATCTTCTCGACGGTGCAGTCGAACTCGGCGCGGAGGATGTTTTCCATCTTCATCGCCTCGACGACGGCAAGCGCCTCGCCCGCCTTCACTTCCTGACCCTCTTTCACGTGAATGGCTTTCACGAGGCCCGGCATCGGGCAGAGGAGCATCTTGGACGTGTCCGGCGCGACCTTCTCCGGCATGAGCTGGTTGAGCCTGTGGCCGAGAACGGTGCGCACGACCGCGTGAGCCGAAGCGCCGCGATAACGCAGGCGATACCCCTGCTTCTCGCGCCAGATCTCGACGACCATCGGCTCGCCATCGACCTCGCCGCGGAAGACGGACTGACCGGGGCGCCAGTCGGAACGCACGAGATGGCTCTCGGTGCGGTTGCCCGCGTCATCCAGGAAGATGACGCGAAGACCGCCGCTCGTCTCCTCGGCGCGGACGCGGCGCGCCCAGTCATCGACGGCGACGACCCATTCATCCGGCAGCTTGCGCGGACGATTGGCGAGCTGACCCGAAATCTGGACCGCGCGCTCGGCATGGACCTCGTTCATGAAGACGGCAATGGCCGCGAGCTTCATCGCGCGATCGTCCGAGAGCGCCACGCCGCTGAAGCCGTCCGGATATTCCTCGGCGATGAAACCGGTGGTGAGACGGCCCTCGCGGAAGCGGGGATGCTCCATGATCGCGTTCACGAAGGGAATGTTGTGCTGGATGCCCTCGATATGGAACTGATCCAGCGCGAAAGCCATGTGATCGATGGCGGCCAGTCGGTCCGGCGCATGGGTGCAGAGCTTCGCGATCATCGGATCGTAGAACATCGAAATCTCGCCGCCCTCGAAAACGCCCGTGTCGTTGCGGATGGTGCGGCCGTTCACGGTGCCCTCTTCCGGCGGCCGGTAGCGCACGAGGCGGCCGGTGGACGGCAGGAAGTTGCGATAGGGGTCTTCCGCATAGACGCGGGACTCGATCGCCCAGCCGTTGATCTTCACGTCGGACTGCTTGATCGAGAGCTTCTCGCCATAGGCGATGCGGATCATCTGTTCGACAAGGTCGATGCCGGTGATGAGCTCGGTGACAGGATGCTCCACCTGCAGGCGGGTGTTCATCTCGAGGAAATAGAAGTTGCGGTCCTTGTCGACGATGAACTCGACCGTGCCCGCGCTTTCGTAGTCGACGGCCTTGGCAAGCGCCACGGCCTGCTCGCCCATCGCCTTGCGGGTCTCTTCGTCGAGGAAAGGCGACGGCGCCTCTTCGATCACCTTCTGGTTGCGGCGCTGGATCGAACATTCACGCTCCAGCACATAGATGGCATTGCCATGCTTGTCGCCCAGCACCTGGATTTCGATGTGGCGCGGCTGCGTGACGAACTTCTCGATGAAGACGCGGTCATCGCCGAAGGAGGACTTCGCTTCCGACATGGAGGAGGTGAAGCCGTCGGCGACTTCCTTTTCCGACCATGCGATGCGCATGCCCTTGCCGCCGCCGCCTGCCGACGCCTTGATCATGACCGGATAGCCGATCTCGTTGGCGATCTTGACCGCTTCTTCCGCGTCCTTGATGACGCCGAGATAGCCCGGCACGGTATTCACGCCTGCGGCATCGGCGAACTTCTTGGACTCGATCTTGTCGCCCATCACCTCGACGGCCTTGATGTTCGGACCGATGAAGGCAATGCCGTTATCTTTCAGCGCCTGCGCGAACCTGGCGTTCTCCGACAGGAAGCCGTAGCCGGGATGAACGGCCTCGGCGCCCGTCTGCTTGCAGGCGGCGATGATCTTGTCGATGACGAGATAGGATTCGGAAGCGGCCGCCGCGCCGATATGGACGGCTTCATCCGCCATCTCGACATGCAGCGCATCCTTGTCGGCATCGGAATAGACGGCGACGGTGGCGATGCCCATCTTCTTCGCCGTCTTCATGACGCGGCAGGCGATTTCGCCCCGGTTTGCGATCAGGATTTTCTTGAACATGTGAGCGCGCCTCAGAGCGGAATGTTGTCGTGCTTCTTCCACGGATTCTCGAGCTCCTTGTGACGGAGGAGCGCGAGCGCCCGCGCAACGCGGACACGCGTGGAATGCGGCATGATGACTTCGTCGATATAGCCGCGCTCGGCCGCGACGAAGGGATTGAGGAAGCGGTCCTCATAAGCCTTGGTATGGGCCGCGATCTTTTCCGGGTCCTTGATGTCGGCCCGGTGGATGATCTCGACCGCGCCCTTGGCGCCCATCACCGCGATTTCGGCGGTCGGCCAGGCATAGTTGAGGTCGCCGCGGATATGCTTCGAGGCCATGACGTCATAGGCGCCGCCATAGGCCTTGCGCGTGATGACGGTGACTTTCGGCACGGTGGCTTCCGTGTAGGCGAAGAGAAGCTTCGCGCCGTGCTTGATGAGCCCGCCATACTCCTGGGAGGTGCCCGGAAGGAAGCCCGGCACGTCCACGAAGGTGACGATCGGAATGTTGAAGCAGTCGCAGAAGCGCACGAAGCGCGCGGCCTTGCGGCTGGCATCGCTGTCGAGCACGCCCGCGAGAACCATCGGCTGGTTCGCGACGATGCCGACGGTGCGGCCCTCGACGCGGGCAAAGCCCGTGATGATGTTCTTCGCGAAGCTTTCCTGCATCTCGAAGAAGTCGCTCTCGTCCACGACCTTCAGGATCAGCTCCTTCATGTCGTAGGGCATGTTCGGGTTCGCAGGGATGAGCGTGTCGAGCGATTCCTCGATGCGCTGCGCGTCGTCGAAGAAGGGACGCTCCGGCACTTCGTCCCTGTTCGACAGCGGCAGGAAATCGACCAGACGGCGGATCTGCGTCATCGCGATCACGTCGTTGTCGAAGGCGCCGTCGGCAACCGAGGACTTGGTGGTGTGGATGGAGGCGCCGCCGAGCTGCTCGGAGGTGACGGTTTCATTCGTCACCGTCTTCACGACATCGGGGCCCGTCACGAACATGTAGGAGGTGTCGCGGACCATGAAGATGAAATCGGTCATGGCCGGCGAATAGACGTCGCCGCCGGCGCAGGGGCCCATGATGACGGAAATCTGCGGGATGACGCCGGACGCCATCACATTGCGCGTGAAGACCTCGCCGTAACCGCCGAGCGCGTCCACGCCTTCCTGGATGCGCGCGCCGCCCGCATCGAAGAGGCCGATGATCGGCGCGCCGGTCTTCAGCGCCATGTCCTGGACCTTCGTCATCTTCTTCGCATGCGCACGCGAGAGCGAACCGCCGAAGACCGTAAAGTCCTTCACGAAGACGAAGACGGGGCGGCCATTGACCGTGCCCCAGCCCGTGACGACGCCGTCACCCGGGATCTTCTGCTGGTCCATGCCGAAATCGTGGCAGTCATGCTCGACGAACATGTCGAACTCCTCGAAGGAGCCCTCGTCGAGGAGAAGTTCGATGCGCTCGCGCGCGGTGAGTTTGCCCTTGGCGTGCTGCGCGTCGATGCGCTTGCTACCGCCACCGGCCCTCGCCTCCTGACGCCGCTCTTCAAGCCGACGAAGAATGTCCTTCATGCCGCCCCCTCAATAAAACCGGACGAGCCGCCCTGCCCGGTATGGCGGGCGGCATGGGATTTACCTTTAAACGCCGGGATGCGAGCTCTGAACAAGCGGCCCGCTGGCGCTGTCGCGGTCGCCGCGAGGCGACCTGAATAGCACCGAAATCTCGTTTTTGCCAATGGCTTGGCCGCCATTCCTATGGGCGGGGCTGAATGGCCGCCGGGTGCGGCGACTACGCTGCGTCAGGGAATGGAACCCGCGCCGGAATCAGCCGAGAAGCTGGATAAAACGGCCGGTTTCGAGGAGCTCGGAACGGCGAGTCAGCAGACGCGCTTCCTCCTCCTCATCATGGCCGGAGAGTTCCATCTGCCAGTTCTCGTCGAGATGGGCGATATCGAAGGCCTCTTCCGGCGTGAGGCGGCCTAGCGTGACGGCAAGGCCGAGAATGGCGGAGCCCGTGAGCGTCACCGCATTGTGAAGGGCGGCGAGACGGAAGGCATCCAGCGCACGCAAAGCCTCGCGATACGCCTCCAGCGAGGCTTCGGGCTGCGCCACATGCAGAATGCCGGCGGTGGAGACGAAAGCGATGCCCCGCTCCGCCGCCCAGCCGAGGATCGGGTCCCACAGCGCCTTCTGCCGGGCGACGAGAACATCGGGATGTTCCGCCCGGTAGCAGAGAAGATCGGAGCCCGCATAGGTGACGAGCTCCGCGATCACGGCTTCGCGGCGCGGCGCGACGAGGTCGACCGCCGTATTCGCGAGCTTGGTGAGCCACATGGTCCGGGGGTCGATTTCCTCGGCTTGCGCCTCCCACTCGGCGGCGACGGCTTGCGCCAGCGGCAGCGAGGGAACGGCGAGCGGACGCTTCGAGGGCGTCTTCACCACGCGCCCGTCGAGCAGGATCGCATGCCCCTCCTCATGCGGGCCTGCCTCCGCCTTCTTGTAGAAACGCTTCGGCAGCTTCCGCTTCTCGCGGCCCGGATGCGAGACCTGTTCGTCCAGCGAACGGTTACGCGCGAGATCGAAGATCGCGGCTGTGGTTTCGTCGTTGTCGCTATTACTCATCACTTCCCGAATATGCCCTTGCCGATGCTTTCAAGCGTGTCGCCGACACTCTTGGCGGCACCCTCCGCAGCGCCGCCGACCGTGCCGACGATGCCGGAGGATTCCTTCGCCGCCGCGGCCGCGCCGCCGCAATCGCCACCCGAAGCGACGGAGTCCGAGCCTGCGCTCATCAGCGGCAGCAGCGCACCGACGCCGCCCGTGAGCGCCGCGCCGCCAACGGCGGTCGCAACGCCGGTGACGACGCCCGTCCGGTCGAGCCCTGCTGTAGGCGATGTGAGCGGGCCGGACAGCCGGACCGGGAAAGCGAGACTGACAAGGCTCGCCTGTTTCGGCTTCGGCTTGAAGAGAAGATCGATGCGCTCCTTGCCGAGATCGACCGTGCCCGAGCCCGTGGTGATGAGACTGTCCGTTTCGAGCGCAAGCGCGGACGCCTTGCCGGCGCCGCCCGAGAAATCGAAGCGCGAGATGGCGCAGACGAGCTGCGCCGTGTCGCCGCTTTCGCCATTCGGGATCAGCACGTTCACGAGGTCGTCCGAAACGATGGCGAAGGCGCGCGAATTGATCGTGCCGCGGCCGATGACGAGGTTCGTCTGTCCGCCGAGCGAGGCGGCGATGGCATGGAGAGACTTCCCCTGCCCGTTGAGCTTCGCACCGAAATCGGCCCGCGCGTTGAGCATGGTCGTGACGTCGAGATCGGCGAGAAGTTTGCCGAGATCGAAATTCGCGGCATTGGCATCGATACCGATGCTGCCCTTCGCGCCGTTGGCGTTCAGCGAAAGTTTGACCGGCGTGCCGCGATACTGCGCGGTAAGGGGCGCTGTGAGCTTGCCGCCGTCGATCCTTGCCGGGAGTTTCAAATCCGTCAGGACGACATTGCCATAGCGAAGCTCGCCCAGCGCGAAGGTGAGGTCGGCATCGGCGACGGTGAGCGCGTCGAGCGGCAAAGGCTCCTTGCTGAAGACAGGGCCGCCGCTTCCTCCGCCCTCGCCTTTCAGGAAAGGCGTGACATCGAAAGCCTCGCTTGAAAGCGCGCCGGTGAGGCGGGGCTTGCCCGTCATGTCGAGCGCGAGATCGCCGCCAACGCTCGTGCCCGCGACTGTGAGCGTCGCGCCCTTGAGCGCGGCCTTCTCGGTATTGCCCTCGATGTCGGATGCGAAGGAGACGGGAGAACCGTTCACCTCGCCATCGATGACGGCGTGGAAGCCATCGCCCTTGCTTGCGAGTGTCACCTCCTTGAAGGCGGCCTCGCTCACCTGCCCTGTCTCACCATCGCGATAGGCGAGATGGAAGTTCGAGATATTGACCTCCGGCACATTGGCGAGCGACATGCTGCCGCCCTCTTCTTCCTGCGGCTGGGGCGCAGGCGCATCGCCAAACTCCCAGTTGCCGCGTCCCTTGCGGTCCGTTTCGAGGAAGATGTCCGCGCCTTCGATGGTGACGCTGCGCACATCGAGGCTGCTGGAGAGGAGCGGCAGGAGCGCGACCTGAAGCGCGAGCTTCTCCGCCGTGAGCATTTGCGGCTTGGTGCCCCAATCGGCATTGGAAAAGCTGACATCCTCCGCGACCACGGTGGGCACCAGCGAGAAACCGATGTGAAGCGGGCCTTCGATCTCAAGCGTGCGGCCGGTGGCCTCTTTCGCGGCGGCCTCGATCTGCGGCGCGAAACGGCCGAGGTCGACAAAGGTGAGCGCATAGAGCGCGCCCGCGAAAAGCAGAACCAGAACAACGACGAAGCGAAGAAACTTTCTCATGGCTCTCAAGCCCCTCCGGCGGCGGCTCCAATGGCTTGCCCCTTGCCGGTCCAGAGCGCATCGGCCGCGGGCGCGAGTTCCGCGAAATCCGAAAGCACGAGATGCGCACCGGCCGACCGGAGCAGATGGGGCTCATGATAGCCCCAATCGACGCCAAACGCATGAGCACCGGCGGAACGCGCCATCGCCATGTCATAGCTCGTGTCGCCGACGAGAACGGTGTCGGCCGCATCCGCCCCTGCCTCCCGCATGGCGCGCAGCAGCATTTCCGGGTGCGGCTTCGAGGGCGCGTCATCCGCCGTCTGCAGCGTCACGAAATAGTCGCGAAGGCCGTGGAGCTCGAGGGCGTGGCGCAGGCCACGCTGCGACTTGCCCGTGGCGATGCCGAGAACCGTATCGTCGCGGGCGTGGAGCGCATCGAGCGCCTCGCGGACGCCCGGGAAGAGCGGCTCGGCGAGATCCTTCCGGCTACGGAGCTCGAAGAAGGCGCCCTTGTAGCTCTCGGTGACGCGACGGCGCAGCGAGAGTTCCACATGCGGCACCAGCGTCTCGATCGCCTCGTCGAGCGAAAGACCGACGATGGAGAGCACCTGTTCGCGCGGCAGGTTCGGAATCCCGTGCGCGTCGAAGGCATGGTTCATCGCCGCGACGATCATGTGTTGGCTGTCGATCAGCGTGCCGTCGCAATCGAAGACAACGAGCCGGAGGGGGGAGGTCATTCTTCCAGCCCCGCAAAAGCGTCTTCGGCGTCGCGCAGGTCGAAGCCGAGAAGCTTCCAGCTCGCCTTCATATGCGGCGGCAGATCGGCCTCGATGAAAAGGCGGCCGCCATCGGGATGCGCGATGTCTATGGAGCGCGCATGAAGATGAAGCTTGCGCGGGATTTCGCCGCCCGGATGCGCATTGACCCCACCATATTTCCCGTCGCCGACGATGGGCGTGGAGATCGCGGCGGCATGAGCGCGGATCTGATGCGTGCGGCCGGTGAGCGGCATGAAGGCGACCCAGGCAAGCTTGTGCGCGGCCATGGCGACGGTGGAGAAATGCGTGGCGGCGTCGCGCGCATTCTCGTCGCCCTTCTCCGCCGCGAAGACGCGCTCCGCGCGGGGGCCGCCCTGCTTCGTCAATGCGAGGTCGATGGTGCCCTGTCGAGGCACCGGCACGCCGACCACGAGAGCCCAGTAGATCTTGCGCGCATCCTTCTGCTTGAAGGCGCGGGCGAGAGAAGCGGCGGCACGCGCGGTGCGCGCGAGAACGAGGACGCCGGACGTGTCGCGGTCGAGCCGGTGAACGAGGCGCGGCCGCTCGCCCTCGAAAGCAAGCGCATCGAGCATGCCGTCGAGATGGCGTTCGGTCTTCGTACCGCCCTGCACGGCAAGGCCGGCCGGCTTGTTCAGCACGAGGACGGATTTGTCCTTGTGAATGACGAGGGAGCGGACGAACTCCGCATCCTTGTCGCTGACGCTCCGCTCCGGCTTCGGCGCAGGCTTGGCCGCTTCCTCGCCGAGCGGCGGCACGCGCACGACCTGCCCCGCTGCAAGACGCGCATTGGCCTTGGCGCGCGCACCATCGACGCGCACCTGGCCGGTGCGCAGCAGCTTTTCGAGGCGACCATGGGTCAGCATCGGGAAACGCCGCTTGAACCAGCGGTCCAGCCTGACGCCGTCTTCTTCTTGCGTGACGCCGATCTGCGAAACTTCGTTCATGCGGGGAACATCGCCCTTGCGATCCAGAGGCCGAAAAAGAGACCGGCAAGGCCGAGCACGACCGAGCCGCCGATATAGAGCGCGGCAAGGCCCGTCTGCCCGCGCTCGATCATGTTTGCCGCGTCCAGCGAGAAGGCGGAGAAGGTGGTGAAGCCGCCGAGAATGCCCGTGGTGATGAAGCTCCGCATTTCAGGCGAAACGTCGAAGCGAAGCGCGAAGAGCCCGGCGACGAGCCCCATGATGAAGGAGCCAATGACATTCACGCCGAACGTGCCCCAGGGAAAGTTCGGTCCGAGGAGACGAAGCATCTGCAGGTTGAAGAGGTATCGCCCGGTCGCGCCGATGGCGCCGCCGACGGCGACAGCGAAGATGGCGTTCATGTGTCCCTCTCTTCCCGAAGCTTCCGCCAGTAAGCGAGGCGCTTCGATATCTCGCGCTCGAAGCCGCGCTCGACCGGCGAGTAGAATTGCTGTCGGCCGACTTCCTCCGGGAAATAGTCCTGGCCGGAAAAGGCGTTCGGCGCGTCGTGATCGTATTCATAGCCCGAGCCGTAGCCGAGTTCCTTCATGAGCTTGGTCGGCGCATTGAGAATATGCGCGGGCGGCGCGACGGAGCCGGACTCCCGCGCGGACCGCTTCGCCGCGCCGAAGGCGGCGTAGGACGCATTCGATTTCGGCGCCGTGGCGAGATAGATCGTCGCCTGGGCCAGCGCAAGCTCGCCTTCCGGCGCACCCAGAAAATCGAACACATCCTTCGCGGCAAGCGCCTGATGCACGGCTTCGGGATCTGCGAGGCCGATATCCTCGATGGCCGCGCGCACGAGACGCCGCGCGATATAGAGCGGGTCTTCGCCGCCAACCAGCATGCGCGCGAGATAATAGAGCGAGGCATCGCAATCCGAACCGCGGATCGACTTGTGCAGCGCGCTGATGAGATTGTAGTGCCCTTCCCGCCCCTTGTCGTAGAGCGGGGCGCGGCGCTGCACGGCGGCAATGAGCGCACCCGTATCGAAAGGCTCGGCGGGGTTCAACGCATGAACCTCTTCCGCGAGATTGAGCGCGAAGCGGCCATCGCCATCGGCCATGGCGCGGAGCGAGGCGCGCGCATCGTCATCGAGCGGCAGCTTTTCCCCGTACCAGGTTTCGGCGCGCGTCAGCAGCTCTTCGAGCGCCGCATCGTCCAGCCGGTTCAGCACCATGACCTGCGCGCGAGAGAGAAGCGCGGCATTGAGCTCGAAGGAGGGGTTTTCCGTGGTGGCGCCCACAAGCGTCACCGTGCCGTCCTCCATGACCGGCAGGAAGCTGTCCTGTTGGGTGCGATTGAAGCGGTGGATCTCGTCCACGAAGAGCAGCGTGCCCTTGCCCGTCGCACGGCGGCCGCGCGCGGCCTCGAAAACCTTCTTGAGGTCCGCGACGCCCGAGAAGATGGCCGACATGGGTTCGAAATGGAGCCCGACACGATCCGCCAGCAGCCGCGCAATGGTCGTCTTGCCGGTGCCGGGCGGACCCCAGAGGATGATCGAGGAGAGATGACCCGCGGCGAGCATCCGCCCGAGCGGGCCCTTGGGGCCCAGCAGGTGGTCCTGCCCCACGACCTCTTCGAGCGATTTCGGGCGCAGCCTGTCCGCGAGGGGGCGCGGGGCTCCCTCGTCCATGCCGGCGGCTTCGAAAAGTGTGCTCATGAGGCGCTGTGTAGCATGTTTTGAGCGGCTTGCTGAGGCGGCAGAAGGGCCGCCAGCGGCCCAAATGGGCGGTTGCCGGCGCCCTGCGACAAAATGCGAGCGATTGTCACTCACAACGCTATTGCAAACCATTCGCAGGGCTGGCATGTTTTCACCGTGCCGCCGGAAAGGGCGGGAAACAGGCGAAAAGCCGGGCCAGGAAACGGGCGTCAGATGATCGTTTGCGTGTGCAATGCCAAGAATTGCCGGACCGTCCGCGAGGTCCTCGCAAATGCACCGCATGTGGACACGCCCGCCGCCGCCCACCGGGCGATGGGCTGCAAGCCGCAATGCGGCCGCTGCCTCCCCACTCTCGCAGGCATGATCGAGGAAGTGCGGAACGAAACCGCCATGGCGACCGCGCTGGCCGCTGCCGACTGATCCTTCCCGCGTCAGGCAGGCTCAGGCGAGAAATACTCTCAAAAGCATTTGCAACTGATTGTTTTTACTGCATTTTTTGAAAATGCAGGTTTGCCCGCGCGCGCCTTCGGCCTACTCTTCTCAAACGAGTCGGCTAAACGAGGTCAAACATGCGCGGCGACGCCAAGGTCATCGAACTCCTGAACAAGGCCCTGAAGAACGAGCTTACGGCCATCAACCAGTATTTCCTGCATGCGCGCATGTTCAGGAACTGGGGCCTGACGAAGCTCGGCGAGGTCGAATATCACGAATCGATCGACGAGATGAAGCATGCCGACAAGCTGATCGAGCGCATCCTCTTCCTCGAGGGCCTGCCCAACCTGCAGGATCTCGACAAGCTGCTGATCGGCGAGACGCCCGTCGAATGCATGGAATGCGACCTGAAGCTCGAATATGCGGGCCATGCCTTCTACAAGGAGGCCATCGCCTATTGCGAGCAGGTGCGCGATTACGTCACCCGCGAAATCTTCGAGCGCATTCTGGAAGACGAGGAAGAGCATATCGACTTCCTCGAGACGCAGCTCGAACTGGTGAAGACGGTCGGCCTGCAGAACTACCTGCAGTCGCAGATGGGGGAACAGGAGGCGTCCTGAGCCTCCTGCCCTACCCGCCCACCGTCGCGGAGAAGACGCGGTCTCCGCGCTTCACCGAGAAGTCCCATTGCGGGCGGCGGGCGCCCGTGACCTTCACGAGATCTGAAACCGTTTCGATACGCTGGCCCGCGACCTCGACCACGATGTCGCCGCGCTGAAACTGGATCTGGTCCGCAGCCGAGCCGGGCTCGACCTGTGCGATGACGACGCCCTTGCCGCCCATCGTGTCGAGGCCGAGCTTGTCGGCGATGGCGGGCGAAAGATTGGCGACGGTCGCGCCCGCAAAGGGGTTGCGGCCCTTGATCTCCGTCTCGTCCGCGGGCGGGTCCTCGGGCGGCGCGACGAGCGCGACTTCCGCCTCTCCGCTTTTTCCGTCACGCAGATAGGAAATCCGCGCCTTGCCGCCAAGCCCCTTGGTCGCGAAGCGGTAGCGCACGGCCTGCGGGTCCTCGACCCCGAAACCATCCACCGCACGGATCACATCTCCCACCTTCAGTCCCGCCTTGTCGGCAGGTCCGCCGGCATAGATGTCGCGGATGAGGCTGCCGCCCGGCCGGTCGAGCCCAAGCGACTGCGCGAGCTCATTGTCGACCGCCTGCAGCGCCGCGCCGAACCAGGGACGCTTCACGCGGCCGCCGTCGCGCGCGCTGGCGACGACGCTTTCGACCATGTTGGACGGGATGGCGAAGCCGATGCCGATGCTGCCGCCCGTCTGCGAATAGATGGCGCTGTTGATGCCGATGAGACGGCCATCCATCGTGACGAGCGCGCCGCCGGAATTGCCCGGATTGATGGCGGCGTCCGTCTGGATGAAGAACTGGTAGTCGGACGCGCCGACATGCGTGCGCGCGAGCGCGGAGACGATGCCCGACGTCACCGTCTGGCCGACGCCGAAGGGATTGCCGATGGCGAGCACGATATCGCCGACCTCGACCGCATCCGAATTGCGGAAGGTGAGATGGGGAAGCTGCTGCTTGCCATTGTCGATGCGCAGAACGGCGAGGTCCGTGCGTTCGTCGGCAAGGACGAGCTCCGCCTCGAACTCGCGCCGGTCGGCGAGCGCGACGGTGAACTGGTCGCCGCCCTTGATGACATGGAAATTGGTGACGATGAGGCCGGAGGGATCGACGATGACGCCGGAGCCGAGCGACTGTTGCACGCGCTCGCGCGGCACGCCGAAGCTGAAGCGATTGCCGAAAAACTGCTGGAAGAAGGGGTCGTTGAAGAAGGGCGACCGCGCCTGCTCCTTCACGACCCGCTTCGTATAGACGTTGACGACGGCGGGCGCGACGCGCTTCACCACAGGCGCATAGGAGAGCTCGACCTCGCCGCGGCTCGACGGCACTCTCTTCCCGGTATCCGCCCGCGCGGCCCAGGGAAAAAGAGCAAGCACCGAACCGAGAAGAACCGCCGCGAGCGTCATCGCGAAAGCGCCCGTCCAGGAAGACTCCGACAACATTTCCACCACCATTGCGCTCGCCCCGGAAAGGACGGGCATTCGGCCCCTAAAGCCCAGATACAGATTTGCCGCGGGTAAATTTTGCGGGGCGCGGCGCGGCCTGACAAGGCTGAATTGGCCGCCGGACCGTTACCGGGCTGTCATGAAGCGCACAAGAAAAAGGCGGCATCCGAAGATGCCGCCCTGAACTTTTGGAAAGCGCGCCCGATCAGGCGTCTTCCATCTCCTCGTCGGACAAGACCGGACCGGAGTCCTGGCCCTTCGCGCTCTCGTCGCGATCGACGAACTCGATCACGGCCATCGGCGCGCTGTCGCCGTGACGGAAGCCGGCCTTGAGCACGCGGATGTAACCACCCTGGCGCTCCTGATAGCGCGGGCCCAGCACGTCGAAGAGCTTCGCCGCCCAGACCTTGTCCGGAAGCGCCGCATAGGCCTGACGGCGCGCATGCAGGTCGCCGCGCTTGCCCAGCGTGACGAGCTTCTCGACATAGGGACGCAGTTCCTTCGCCTTCGGTAGCGTCGTGACGATCTGCTCATGCTTGATGAGCGCAACCGCCATGTTGGCGAGCATGGCCTTGCGATGGCTTGCGGTCCGGTTGAGCTTGCGGCCTGCTTTTGCGTGGCGCATGGGCCCTTCTCCTCATTAGGTGCGGCGTCGTCAGGACGCGGCGTTGATCACTTAATACTGGTCTTCGTACCGCTTCGCCAGCTCTTCGATATTCTCCGGCGGCCAGTTCGGGACTTCCATACCGAGATGGAGGCCCATCTGAGCGAGGACTTCCTTGATCTCGTTCAGCGACTTGCGGCCGAAGTTCGGAGTGCGGAGCATTTCGCTCTCCGTCTTCTGGATGAGGTCGCCGATATAGACGATGTTGTCGTTCTTCAGGCAGTTGGCCGAACGGACGGAAAGCTCCAGCTCGTCGACCTTCTTGAGCAGCGCGGCGTTGAACTCGAGTTCCGGACGCGCTTCCTCGACATGCTTCTGCTCCGGCTCTTCGAAGTTCACGAAGGTCTGGAGCTGGTCCTGCAGGATGCGCGCGGCATAGGCCACGGCATCTTCCGGCGTGACGGCGCCGTTCGTCTCGATCTGCAGCGTGAGCTTGTCATAGTCGAGCACCTGCCCCTCGCGGGTGTTCTCGACCTTGTAGGAGACGCGCTTCACCGGGCCGTAGAGGCTGTCGATCGGGATAAGACCGATCGGCGCGTCTTCGGGGCGGTTGCGGTCGGACGCGACATAGCCCTTGCCGAGCGCGACGGTGAACTCCATGCGGATCTCGGCGCCCTCGTCGAGGGTGCAGATCACGAGATCGGGGTTCAGCACTTCGATGTCTGCACCGGCGGTGATGTCGCCGGCGGTGACGACGCCCGGGCCCTTCTTCGAGAGCGACATGCGCTTCGGGCCTTCGGCGTGCAGACGCAGCGCCAGGTTCTTGATGTTCAGGATGATGTCCGTCACATCCTCGCGGACGCCCGCGATGGAGGAGAACTCATGCAGCACGCCGTCGATCTGAACGGCGGTAACGGCCGCGCCCTGAAGCGAGGACATCAGCACGCGGCGAAGCGCGTTGCCGAGGGTGAGGCCGAAGCCGCGCTCGAGCGGCTCGGCGACGACCGTCGCGAAACGCTGCGCATCATGGCCCGGATTGATTTCGAGCTTGTTCGGTTTGATAAGCTCTTCCCAGTTCTTCTGGATCACGTCGATAACCTCGTGCCGTCGTTTGCGGAGCGCTTGCGCGCTCCGGGCGGGAGACATCCGCCACCTGATCTCTTTAACGTCCGCTCCACCATTCAATCGTGCGAGCGTGGGACGTGGCAGCGCGCCCGAAGGCGCGCAAACCAGATACCGGTCGTTAGACGCGGCGCCGCTTGGGCGGGCGGCAACCATTGTGCGGGATCGGCGTCACGTCGCGGATGGTCGTGACGGTGAAGCCCACCGACTGCAGCGCGCGAAGCGCCGACTCGCGGCCCGAACCCGGACCGCAAACCTCGACTTCGAGGGTGCGCATACCGTGTTCCATGGCCTTCTTGCCCGCATCTTCAGCCGCCATCTGCGCGGCGAAGGGCGTCGACTTGCGGCTGCCCTTGAAGCCCATCATGCCGGCCGACGACCACGAGATCGCATTGCCCTGCGCGTCCGTGATCGTGATCATCGTGTTGTTGAACGTGGAATTCACGTGGGCGACGCCCGACGAGATATTCTTACGTTCCTTGCGCTTTACGCGCACCTTTTCCTTCGCCATCCGTATTCAACCTTCGTGTCACGCGGGAAACGCGAACCCAGCGCCCCGGCTCTCAATGTCCTGTAGGGCGTTACTTCTTCTTGCCTGCGATCGCCTTGGCCGGGCCCTTGCGCGTGCGCGCATTGGTGTGGGTACGCTGGCCACGAACGGGGAGACCCTTGCGGTGGCGCAGACCGCGATAGCAGCCGAGATCCATCAGCCGCTTGATGTTCATCGCCACTTCACGGCGCAGATCGCCTTCCACGAGATAATCGCGGTCGATCGTCTCGCGGATCTGGATGACCTCGGCGTCGGTCAGCTCATTGACGCGCCGTTCGGCCGGAATGCCGACCGCAGCACAGATTTCCTTGGCCTTGGCGTCGCCAATGCCGTGGATATAGGTCAGCGCGATGAGCACCCGCTTGTTGGTCGGGATATTGACGCCAGCGATACGAGCCACGTGTCTCTCCTAAACTTCGGGAATCGCTTGAACGGCACCTGTACGAAAATCCCGGCTGGGACCATCCGAAAACCGCGGAAATCCGCCAATTTTCGGCCCAGAACCGGACAATTCTCTGAAAGTACCGCCGCGAAGGCCGGGATTATAGAATTTACTACTTCCCAGTCAACCGGCTAAGCGAACTGCCCTTTCCTTTTCAAAGCCCGAGGGCCGCCTCGATCTGGCGGGTTACCTCATCCATGTCTTTCATGCCATCCACGGTCTTGAGCTTGCCCTTGCCCTTGTAATAGGCGATCAGGGGCGCCGTCTGCTCGTGATAGACCGTGAGACGCTTGGCAAGCGCCTCTGCATTGTCGTCCGCGCGGGCACCGCCGGCGGTTTCCGCGGCGCGGCCCTCGATACGGGCAAGAAGAATGCTGTCGTCGACCTTCAGTTCGACCACGGCATCGAGTTCCGTGCCCTTGCCCTTCAGCATCTCGTCAAGCGCTTCGGCCTGCGCGACGTTCCGGGGGAAACCGTCCAGGATATAGCCCTTGGCCACATCCGGCTGCTCGATGCGTTCGGCGATGATGCCGACCACCACGTCGTTCGGGACGAGCTCGCCCCGCGCCATGATGGCCTCGGCCTTCTTTCCGACTTCCGTTCCCGCGGCGACCGCGGCGCGAAGCATGTCGCCGGTCGAAAGCTGAACGAAACCGTATTTGTCCTCAAGCCGCTTGGCCTGGGTGCCCTTGCCGGCGCCGGGCGGTCCGAGAAGGATCAATTTCATCGTCTTGCCCCACGCAACTTCGATTTCTTGATCAGCCCTTCATACTGGTGCGCCAGCAGATGGCTCTGCACCTGGGACACCGTATCCATCGTCACGCTCACCACGATGAGGAGCGAAGTACCGCCGAAATAGAAGGGCACGCTGTATTGCGAGATAAGAATCTCCGGCAGCAGACAGACGATGGTGAGATAGAGAGCGCCGACAACGGTGAGCCTCGTCAGCACATAGTCGATATATTCGGCGGTACGCTGCCCCGGCCGGATACCGGGAATGAAGCCGCCATACTTCTTCAGATTGTCGGCCGTGTCCTGCGGATTGAAGACGATGGCCGTGTAGAAGAAGGCGAAGAAAATGATACCGGCAGCATAGAAGGCCATGTAGAGCGGCTGACCGTGACCGAGCAGCGCCGTGACGGTGTTGAGCCAGTCGGGGCCCTGCCCGCCGCTGAAATTCGCGATCGTGATCGGCAGCAGAAGGAGCGACGAAGCGAAGATCGGCGGAATGACGCCGGCCGTATTCAGCTTGAGCGGCAGATGCGAACTGTCGCCGCCATAGAGCTTGTTGCCCACCTGGCGCTTGGGATACTGCACGAGGAGACGGCGCTGCGCGCGCTCCACGAAGACGATCCCCATGATCACGATAACGACCATCACCGCGAGGAAGAGGATGATGGCGGTCGAGAGCGCGCCCTGACGCCCCAGTTCCAGCGTGCCCGCAAGAGCCCGCGGCAGTTCGGCCACGATGCCTGCGAAGATGATCAGCGAAATACCGTTGCCGACGCCGCGCGACGTGATCTGCTCGCCGAGCCACATCAGGAAGACGGTACCGCCGACAAGCGTGATGACGGTAGTGGCCCGGAAGAAGAGACCCGGATCGACCACGACATTGCCCGCACCCTCAAGACCGACCGCAATGCCATAGGCCTGTAGCGTGGCAAGGATCACTGTGCCGTATCGCGTATACTGGTTGATCTGCTTGCGGCCCTGCTCGCCTTCCTTCTTGAGCTGGGCAAGATGGGGCGAGACGCTCGTCATCAGCTGAATGATGATCGAGGCCGAGATGTAGGGCATGATCGCCAGCGCGAAGATCGCCATACGGCCGACGGCGCCGCCCGCGAACATGTCGAAGACGCCGAGAATGCCGGATTGCTGCTGCTGGAAGACCTGGGCAAGCGCAGTCGGGTCGATGCCCGGCAGCGGAATATAGGTGCCGAGGCGATAGACGAGCAGCGCACCCAGCGTGAACCAGATGCGCTTCTTCAGCTCCGTCGCCTTGGAAAAGGCGGAGAAGTTGAGGTTTGCCGCAAGCTGTTCAGCCGCTGATGCCATTCATCTCACCTTGAACGCGCGGGAGGAAATCCCGAAGTCTCGCCCGACGAGCCTTGATTACTCGGCCGCAGCCTTGGCCTTGGGTTCGACCACAGTCACGGAACCGCCAGCCTTCTCGACGGCTTCCTTCGCACCCGCGGAGCAGCCCGCGACGACGAAGTCGAGCTTCGCCTTCAGCTCGCCCTGGCCGAGAAGGCGGACACCGTCCTTCGCGCGGCGGATGACGCCGGCGGCGATGAGAGCTTCCGCATCGACCTTCGCCCCCTTCTCGATCTTGCCCGCATCGACGGCGGCCTGAACGCGGCCGACATTGACGGTGTTGAAATCGAGACGGAACGGGTTCTTGAAGCCGCGCTTCGGCAGGCGCATGTGGATCGGCATCTGGCCGCCCTCATACCCCTTGATCGCGACGCCGGTGCGGGACTTCTGACCCTTCACGCCGCGTCCGCCGGTCTTGCCCTTGCCGGAGCCGATGCCGCGTCCGACGCGGATGCGCGACTTGCGTGCGCCTTCGTTATCCCGGATTTCGTTCAGTTTCATAACTTTGCCTCGCGAGCCTGATGCTCAGTCGATAATAGGGTTCAGGCCTCGTCCACGACGCGGACGAGATGAGCCACCTTGTTGATCATGCCGCGCACGGCTGGCGTGTCCTCAAGGGTGCGCATACGGCGCATCTTGTTGAGGCCCAGGCCGATCAGCGTCTGCCGCTGCGACGGCTCGCGCCGAAGGGGGCTGCCGATCTGCTGCACGGTCACCGTCTTGCCGCCGGACTTCTTCGCTGACATCGCTCGTTCCTCTCGCCTTACTCGAGACCGGCCTCGGCGGCGGCGTCCGAACGGCGGCCAACGATCTCGCTGACTTTCTTGCCGCGGCGCGCCGCGACCATGCGCGGGCTCTGCTCATTCTTCAGTGCGTCGAAAGTCGCCCGCACCATGTTGTAGGGGTTCGACGAGCCGAGCGACTTCGCCACCACATCCTGGACGCCCAGCGTCTCGAAGACGGCGCGCATCGGGCCGCCCGCGATGATACCGGTGCCGGGAGGCGCCGCGCGGAGGACGACGCGACCGGCGCCATGACGGCCGTCGACATCGTGATGAAGCGTGCGGCCTTCGCGCAGCGGAACGCGGACCATCGAGCGCTTGGCGGCTTCCGTCGCCTTGCGGATGGCTTCCGGCACTTCGCGCGCCTTGCCGTGACCGAAGCCGACGCGGCCCTTCTGATCGCCCACGACCACGAGCGCGGCGAAGCCGAAGCGGCGGCCACCCTTCACGACCTTGGCGACGCGATTGATGTGGACCAGCTTGTCCACGAATTCGCTATCGCGCTCTTCCCGATCCCGGTCTCTGTTCTCTTTACGTGCCACAGCCAAAATCCTTTAGAAGTTGAGACCGCCTTCGCGGGCGCCGTCGGCGAGCGCCTTCACGCGCCCATGATAGATGTAACCGCCGCGATCGAAGACGACATCGGTGATGCCCGCCTGCTTCGCGCGTTCGGCGACCAGCTTGCCCACTTCCGCCGCGGCTTCGACATTCGCGCCGCTCTTGGACTTGAGTGCCTCTTCGAGCGAGGACGCTGCCGCCACGGTAACGCCGCGCGCATCGTCGATCACCTGCGCATAGATGTGCTTGGACGACCGGAAGACCGACAGACGCGGGCGGATCGTCGACGCACGGGCGAGCTTGGCGCGATTGCGCTGGGCCCGGCGATTGGAGAGTGTCTTCGTGTTCATGGCCTGCATCCACTCACTTCTTCTTGCCTTCCTTGCGGAAGATATACTCGCCGGCGTACTTCACGCCCTTGCCCTTGTAGGGTTCCGGTCCGCGATAGCCGCGGATCTCGGCCGCGACCTGGCCCACCTTCTGCTTGTCGATGCCGCTGATCACGATTTCGGTCGGCTTCGTGCACTTGATGTCGATGCCTTCCGGGATCGGATAGAGCACTTCATGGCTGAAGCCGAGGTTCAGCTGAAGGTTCTTGCCCTGGATGGCGGCGCGATAGCCGACGCCGTTGATTTCAAGCGTCTTCGTGAAGCCGTCGGTGACGCCGTCCACGAGGTTCTTCACCAGCGTACGGCTGAGACCCCACATCGCACGGGCGCGCTGCGTGTCTTCGCGCGGGCCGACCTTGAGGCCGTCCTCGCCCTGCTCCACCGTGACGTCATCCACCAGCGTGAGCTTGAGCTCACCCTTGGGGCCCTTCACAGCCACTTCCTGGCCGTTGAGCGACACCGTCACTCCCTTGGGGACTGCGATGGGGTACTTACCAATTCGCGACATGGTCTCTGTTTCCTGTCGTCAGTGTCTCGTTTCCGCCTCGCCTTAGAAGACGCGGCAGAGAACCTCGCCACCCACATTCTGTTCCTTCGCCGCCGCATCGGACATGATGCCCTTGGGGGTCGAGAGGATCGAAATGCCGAGGCCGTTGTGAACCGTGGGCATGGTCTTCACGGAGGAGTACACCCGGCGGCCCGGCGTCGAGACGCGCTCGATCATCTGGATCACGGGTGCGCCTTCGTTGTACTTCAGTTCGATCTCGAAGTCGCTCTTACCGCCCGGATACTCGACACGCGTGTAACCGCGGATGAAGCCTTCTTCGGCGAGCACATCCAGAACCCAGCCGCGAAGCTTCGAGGCCGGCGTCACCACCTTGCTCTTGCCGCGAAGCTGAGCATTGCGGATACGCGTGATCATATCGCCAAGAGGATCGGTCATCGTCATTCGCGTGTCTCCTACCAGCTCGACTTAACCATGCCGGGAATCTGACCCCGGGACGCGAGGTCCCGAAGGGCGATACGCGACATGCGCAGCTTGCGGTAATAGGCCTTGCTGCGGCCGGTAATCTCGCAGCGATTGTGGATACGGGTCTTCGACGAGTTGCGCGGCAGCTCGGCGAGCTTGAGCTGCGCCTGGAAGCGTTCTTCCATCGAGAGCGACTCGTCCTTCGTGGCGGCCTTCAGCCGGGCGCGCTTCGCGGCATATTTCGCCGCGAGCTTCCGCCGCTTCTGGTCCCGATTAATGGCGCTCTTCTTAGCCATTCAAACCTCCGTGCGTCCGCTTCAACGGACAGCTCATAAAAATCACTTCGTGAAGGGGAAGTTGAACCGGCGAAGCAGCTCACGCGCCTCGTCGTCCGTCTTCGCCGTCGTGCAGACGATGATGTCCATGCCCCAGACCTGGTCGACCTTGTCGTAGTCGATTTCCGGGAACACGATGTGCTCCTTGAGGCCCATGGCGTAATTGCCGCGTCCGTCGAAGCTCTTCGCGTTGAGCCCGCGGAAGTCTCGCACGCGCGGAAGCGCGATCGTGACCAGGCGGTCCAGGAACTCGTACATCCGGTCCTGGCGCAACGTGACCTTCACGCCGACCGGCATGCCTTCACGCAGCTTGAACGTGGCGATCGACTTCTTCGCCTTGGTGATGACCGGCTTCTGGCCGGCAATCGCCTGCAGATCCTCGAACGCGCTCTTGATCTTCTTGGAGTCGGCGACAGCCTCGCCCACACCCATGTTGATCACGATCTTCTCGATCCGCGGAATCTCGAGCACGTTCTTGTAGCCGAACTTCTCGGTGAGCGCGGGACGCACCTGCGACAGGTACTGCTCTTTCAGCCGCGGCGTGTACTGAGCTTCAGCCATCGATCATCTCTCCCGACGCCTTGGCGACACGGACCTTGCGGCCGTCTTCCAGCGTCTTGAAACCAACTCGCGTCGGCTTGCCCGTCTTCGGATCCTGGATCGCGATATTCGACAGGTGCACCTTCGCCTCGCGGGTCACGATGCCGCCCGCAGAAGTCTGCGAGGGCTTTTCATGCCGCTTCACCATGTTGACGCCCTGCACGAGCGCCTTGTTCTCCTTCGGGAAGACGGCAACCACGTCGCCCTTCTTGCCCTTGTCCTTGCCGGTCAGGACGACGACCTTGTCGCCCTTCTTGATCTTCGCAGCCATCACAGCACCTCCGGCGCGAGCGATACGATCTTCATGTGGTTCTTCGCGCGCAGTTCGCGGGTCACCGGGCCGAAGATGCGGGTACCGATCGGCTCGCCCTGATTGTTGATCAGGACCGCCGCGTTGCGGTCGAAGCGGATGACGCTGCCGTCGGCACGACGGATGTCCTTCGCCGTACGGACGACGACCGCCTTCATGACGTCGCCCTTCTTCACCTTGCCGCGCGGGATCGCTTCCTTGACGCTGACGACGATGATGTCGCCGACGGAAGCGTACTTCCGCTTGGAGCCACCGAGCACCTTGATGCACATCACACGACGCGCACCCGAGTTGTCGGCTACCTCCAGGTTGGTCTCTTGCTGGATCATGACTTCATCCGCCTTGCTCGAACCGGTTCCTGAATCCGAAAGGGATCAGGCCTCGTCCGTAAAAACTTCCCACTTCTTCAGTTTCGAGACCGGCCGGCACTCGCGGATCTTGACGATATCGCCAACCTTCGCGGTCCGGTTCTCGTCATGCGCGTGATACTTCTTGGACCGGCGCACAATCTTCTTGAGCAGCGGGTCCTTGAAGCGGCGCTCGACGTTCACGACCACCGTCTTTTCGTTCTTGTCGCTGACAACGACACCCTGAAGGATTCTCTTCGGCATTTCCGTATCCTCAGCCCTTGTTCGCTTCGGCGGCGCGCTGGCGCTGGATCGTCTTGATCCGCGCGATGTCGCGGCGCACCTGGCGCATCTGGTGAACCTTCTCGAGCTGGCCGCTCGCGCCCTGGAAGCGCAGGTTGAACTGCGTCTTCTTGAGCTTCAGCAGCTCGTCCTGGAGCTGGTCCGGCGTCATGTCTCGTACTTCGCTGGCCTTCATGGCCCTACCCTTTCATTCGTCCCCGGAAGGCGGGGTCTTGATGCCTCAGGCGTGCTCGCCGGGACGCGACACGAAGCGCGTCTTGATCGGAAGCTTCGCCGCGCCGAGCCGGAGCGCCTCTTCGGCCACCGCATGCGGAACGCCGTCGATCTCGAACATGATGCGGCCCGGCTTCACGCGAGCTGCCCAGTATTCCGGCGCGCCCTTGCCCTTACCCATGCGGACTTCGGTCGGCTTCGAGGAAACCGGCACGTCCGGGAAGACACGGATCCACACGCGGCCCGCACGCTTCATGTGACGGGTGATCGCGCGGCGCGCCGCCTCGATCTGCCGCGCCGTGATACGGGCCGGCTCCTGCGCCTTGAGGCCGAAAGCCCCAAAGTCGAGATTCATTCCGCCCTTGGCCTTGCCATGGATGCGGCCCTTGTGAGCCTTGCGGAACTTAGTGCGCTTCGGTTGCAACATGATCGAAACTCTCTTCGCTCAATTCTTCAGGCTCAGGCCCGGTCCTCACGACGCTGACGTCCGCCGCCCTCACCGCCGCCTTCGAGCGCACGGCGCTCGGAAGCCATCGGATCGTGCTCGAGGATCTCGCCCTTGTAGATCCAGACCTTCACGCCGCAGGTGCCATAGGCGGTCTTCGCCGTGGCCACGCCGTAGTCGATATCGGCGCGAAGCGTGTGCAGCGGCACACGGCCCTCGCGATACCACTCCGTGCGCGCGATTTCGGCGCCGCCGAGACGGCCCGCGCAGTTGATGCGGATGCCGCCGGCGCCCAGGCGCATGGCCGACTGCACGGCCCGCTTCATCGCCCGGCGGAACGCCACGCGGCGCTCAAGCTGTTGCGCGATGTTCTCGGCGACGAGCGTCGCGTCGATCTCGGGCTTGCGCACTTCGACGATGTTCAGATGCACTTCCGAAGAGGTGATCTTGCCGATGTCGCGGCGAAGCTTCTCGATGTCGGCGCCCTTCTTGCCGATCACCACGCCCGGCCGGGCGGTGTGGATCGTCACGCGGCACTTCTTGTGCGGACGCTCGATCACGATCTTGGAGACACCGGCCTGCTTCAGCTGCTCGGAAAGCAGCTCGCGGATCTTGATGTCTTCGTGAAGGAGCTGGCCGTATTCATGACGGCCGGCGAACCAACGCGAATCCCAGGTGCGGTTGATACCGAGCCGCAGACCGATCGGATTGACCTTGTGACCCATCAGGCTTGCTCCTCGACTTGACGCACGACGATGGTGATCTGGCTGAAGGGCTTCTGGATACGGCCAACGCGACCGCGAGCCCGCGCATGCCAGCGCTTCATGACCAGGTTCTTGCCCACATAAGCCTCGGAGACGATGAGATCATCGACATCGAGGTCGTGGTTGTTCTCGGCATTCGCGATGGCGCTCTGCAGAACCTTCTTCACATCGCCAGCGATCCGCTTGCGCGAGAAGGTCAGATCGGCGAGCGCCGTCTCCACCTTCTTGCCGCGAATGAGCTGCGCGACGAGATTGAGCTTCTGAGGGCTCACCCGGAGCATCCGGCCAACGGCCTGCGCTTCATTCTCGGGCAGGCGACGCTTCGTAGCAGCTTTGCCCATGACTTAGCCCTTCTTCGCTTTCTTGTCGGCGGTGTGACCGTAGTAGGTGCGCGTCGGCGAGAACTCGCCGAACTTGTGGCCCACCATGTCTTCGGTCACGAGCACCGGAACATGCTTCTTGCCGTTGTGGACGCCGAACGTCAGGCCCACGAACTGAGGCAGGATCGTGGAGCGGCGGCTCCACGTCTTGATAACTTCCTTGCGGGCCGACGAGCGCGACGCTTCCGCCTTCTTCAGAAGGTAGCCGTCCACGAAGGGACCCTTTTTGAGAGAACGTGACATATCGAGCTCCCTTAGCCCTTCTTCTTCTGGTGACGGCTACGGACGATGAACTTGTCGGTCGCCTTGTTCTGGCGCGTCTTCTTGCCCTTCGTCGGCTTGCCCCATGGGGTGACCGGATGGCGGCCGCCCGAGGTGCGGCCTTCGCCGCCGCCATGCGGATGGTCAACCGGGTTCATCACGACGCCGCGAACATGCGGGCGCTTGCCGAGCCAGCGATTACGGCCGGCCTTCGCAATGGTGATGTTCGAGTGGTCGGGGTTCGACACGGCGCCGATGGTCGCCATGCAGGTGCCCGGAACCATGCGCTGCTCGCCCGACGAAAGACGGAGAAGCGCGTAGCCCTGATCGCGGCCGACGAGCTGCACATAGGCGCCCGCTGAACGGGCAATCTGACCGCCCTTGCCCGGCTTCAGCTCGACGTTGTGAACGATCGTGCCGACCGGAATGTTCTGGAGCGGCATCGCATTGCCCGGCTTCACGTCGACGCGATTGCCCGAAACAACCATGTCGCCAGCGGCAAGACGCTGCGGCGCCAGGATGTAGGCAAGCTCCCCGTCCTCATACTTGATGAGAGCGATGAACGCGGTGCGGTTCGGATCGTACTCAAGCCGCTCGACCGTGGCGGGCATATCCGCCTTGGAGCGCTTGAAATCGATCATGCGATAGCTGCGCTTGTGACCGCCGCCCCGGAACCGGACCGTGACACGGCCATGGTTGTTGCGGCCGCCGGACTTGGTCAGTCCTTCGGTCAGGCTCTTGACCGGCTTGCCCTTGTAAAGGCCGGAGCGGTCGACGAGCACGAGGCCGCGCTGCGCGGGGCTTGTCGGTTTGTACTTTTTCAGTGCCATCGTTCCAGGCTTCTCACTTTGGAGGCTCTAAAAGCCCCTCTTGAAGTCCAGGACTTAAAGTCCAGTCGTCACGTCGATCGAATGGCCCTCTTCGAGGGTAACGATCGCCTTCTTGAAATCGCTCTGCCGTCCCGCGACACCACGGAACCGCTTGTTCTTGCCCTTCCGGTTCAGCGTGTTGACCGCCTTCACCTTCACTTCGAAGAGCTTCTCGACCGCTTCCTTGACCTGCGGCTTCGTCGCAGTCGGCGCCACCTTGAAGATGACCTGGTTCGCTTCCGAGGCCATCGTCGCCTTTTCGGTGATCACCGGCGACACGATGATGTCGTAATACCGCTCGTTCATTTGAAGCGAGCCTCCAGGCTTTCGAGTGCGGCTTTGGTCAGCACAAGCTTCTCGTGCCGCAGAATGTCGTACACGTTGATGCCCTGCACCGGCAGCACATCGACCTTCGGCAGGTTGCGAGCCGCCAGGGCGAAGTTCTGGTCGAGCTCCGCGCCGTCGATAAACAGCACCGAAGTAAGACCGAGCTTCGCGAAAGCTTCCTTTGCAACCTTCGTCTTCGGCTCGGCGAGCTTCGCTTCGTCGAGAACGATGAGATTGTCGCTTTTCGCCTTGGACGAAAGCGCATGACGAAGCGCCAGAGCACGTACCTTCTTCGGCAGACCGATCGCATGGCTGCGAACGACCGGACCGAAAGCCTTGCCGCCACCGCGGAACTGAGGCGCCTTGCGATCGCCGTGACGCGCGCCGCCCGACCCCTTCTGCTTCACGAACTTCTTGCCCGTGAGAGCGATCTCGGAGCGGCCCTTCGTCTTGTGCGTGCCGGCCTGACGCTTGGCAAGCTGCCAGGCAACCATGCGGTGCAGGATGTCGGCGCGCGGCTCAAGCGCGAAGACTTCATCCGTCAGATCGACGGTGCCGGCCTTCTTGGCCTCAAGCGTTTGAACGTCGATCTTCATCACGCACCTTCCTTCGGAGCTTCGGCTTCTTCGGCAGGCGCCTCGACAGGCGCTTCCTCGGCCGGAGCGGCTGCAGCTTCACCGTTGCGGCGGAACGCGCCGGGAACCGGAACACCTTCCGGCAGCGCGGTCTTCACGGCATCGCGAACCAGAACCCAACCGCCCTTCGAACCCGGAACGGCGCCCTTCACCATGATCAGACCCTTCTCGACATCCGTGCGGACGACTTCGAGGTTCTGGGTGGTGACGCGCGAGGCACCCATGTGACCGGCCATCTTCTTGCCCTTGAAGACCTTGCCGGGATCCTGGTTCTGACCCGTCGAACCATGGCTGCGGTGGCTGATCGAAACGCCGTGCGTCGCACGGAGACCGCCGAAATTGTGGCGCTTCATGACACCGGCAAAGCCCTTACCGATCGAGGTGCCGGAGACATCCACATACTGGCCGGCCACGAAATGGTCCGCCGTGATCTCCACGCCCACATCGAGCAGGTTATCCGCGCTCACGCGGAACTCCGCGAGCTCGAGCTTCGGCTCCACTGACGCGCGCGCGAACTGGCCACGCTGCGCATTCGGGACGTTTTTCGCCTTGGCCCGGCCAGCACCAAGCTGAACCGCCGTGTAGCCGTTCTTCTCTTCCGTGCGCTGGCTGACGACCTGACAGTTGTCGAGCTTCAGCACCGTGACCGGGACATGACGGCCGTCTTCCATGAAGAGACGGGTCATACCGACCTTTTTGACAATCACTCCGGAACGCATGGGTCCCATTCCTCGTTTTGATCGACGATCAGGCTCAGAGCTTGATCTCGACATCCACACCCGCTGCGAGATCGAGCTTCATAAGCGCGTCCACCGTCTGGGGAGTGGGGTCTACGATGTCGAGCACACGCTTGTGTGTCCGAATTTCAAACTGCTCGCGGCTCTTCTTGTCGATGTGCGGGCCGCGAAGCACGGTGAACTTCTCAAGCCGTGTCGGAAGCGGAATCGGACCGAGCACCTGCGCACCCGTGCGCTTCGCCGTGTTGACGATCTCGCGGGTCGACACATCGAGCACACGGTGATCGAAGCCCTTCAACCGGATGCGGATTTTCTGCCTTTGCATTTTCGTTCCTCAGCCTATCGGCCTTGCGCTTTCGCGACTTCAGAAGACGGGGCGCGGAAGCTCCGCGCCCCGAACACCTCTATTACTTCAACACTTTCGAGACGACGCCGGCGCCGACGGTACGTCCGCCTTCGCGGATGGCGAAGCGCAGCTTCTCTTCCATCGCGATCGGCGCGATCAG